>JAEEGL016633658.1_pt1 | contig 14861 bp, 15 predicted proteins | sample 9134231 | NCBI WGS metagenome assembly JAEEGL01 (sample SAMN16246548, study PRJNA631951) | gut metagenome | biome: gut microbiome; feature: rumen; material: fiber-attached | host: Bos | place: Iran: Karaj | collected 2018-10
CTTGTCGCTTATCGTCTTTGTCTTGACGGTTTTTAAGGTTTTCGCCAGCTTCAGCGGATTTGTCAGCGAGCCTACGGCGGAAGCGAGGATGTCCACCAGCTCGTCGAGCTCCTCTCGGTTGCGCACCTTATGGCGGTCGATGATGTCGCTCAGATACACCTTCTGGAACAGCGACACGAGATATTCCGCCTTTTCCTCCGCCGTTTCGCGGGAGAGAATCAGCGGAAGGCCGCCGTAGGTGAAGTAATCGTCCCACGCTTCGTCTGCGCTGCCCGGATAAACGGAGCAATATTCCCTGAAGGAAAGAGGATAAATGCGGATTTCATCCCCGCGGCCGCGAAATTCCGTAACCAAGTCAGAGGAGAGAAACTTAGAATTGCTGCCGGTCACGTACACGTCCGCGTTGCGGATATGCAGCAAGCTGTTCAGCACATTCTCAAATTCTTTTAGAAGCTGTACCTCGTCCAGAATGATATAGTAGGTGTCTCTGTCGACGATCCGCTCTTTTACGAAGCTTAGTATATTGTCCGGATCGCGCAGTTCCTTGTTGCTGCGGTCATCCAGGGCGATCTCGATGATATGGTCTTCCTTCACGCCCTTTTCCAGCAAATAATGATGGAACAGGTTGAACAGCAGGTATGATTTTCCGCACCTTCGAACGCCCGTCACGATCTTGATCAGTCCGTTCTTTTCGCGCCGGATCAGCCGATCTAGGTAGATATCCCGTTTGATCTCCATATCGTCCTCCTGTTTCAAGAATATGCGTGCACACACCTTTTTTCGTAATTATTATACAGGATGCCCGATGCGAAAGTCAAATATTCTTCGGGCGCTCATAAAAACGCAACGAGCCAATCCATAGACGGACTCGTTGCCTTCGCGGCGGTTTGCCTTTGTCTTACGTTCCAGATTTCCGGTTTGTTACACGATTTCACGATAAGAGGGAGCGGATTACCGTTGTCTCTCCGGGATTTCCGCCTTTTTTCGCGCTTATAAAGACGCCGCCCGTGCGCAAAAAACGCGCCCGTCAGAAGGGCGCGATGCGGATGATCTCCTTTTTCTGCTTCTGCGCGTACTTTACGGTCGCGGCGGTGCCGCCGCCTGGGCGGCCGTCGTAGACGGCGAGGACGCGCGCCGATTCGTCGACCATGTAGCGGTTGCGCACCATGTAGCAGCTCTTACTGTACGCGCGCGAATGCACCTTCACTTCGTCGCAGCGGCGTATGAGCTGCTGAAAGAGCGGGTTGGGCGTATTGAGACGCCCCGGGTAGGGGATGGCGGCCTCAAGGAGCACGGCGGCGCCGCGCGCTTTCTCCTCGGCGACGAGCCGCGCAAAGAGCAGGTCGGCGCCGTTCGCAAAGCCGGAGAGGAAGCGAACGAAGCCCTCGTCGATCGCGCGGCGAATTTCGTTGCGCAGCTCTTCTTCGATGCGCGCCCAGTTCATCTGCGGGGCGTCGCGGTGTCCGGTTACACAGCAGGTTTTCATAGAGACATGCTCCTTTTGCAGATTGTGGGAAGGGGAAGAAAAAGTTGCGTTTTCGCCTGAAACGGTGTATAACTTTTGTGGGAGTTGATGTTACATGAAATATACCATAGATATCGCCGGAATGCAACGGGAATTGACGCTTTGCCCGCTGAACGACAAGATGTGCATCGGCGCGTTCGTGATGTTCGGGGACGTGGAAATCACCATCCACGCGGCGAAGGAGCTTTTAAGGCGCGCGCCGCAGTACGATTACCTGTTCGCGCCGGAGGCGAAGGCCATTCCGCTGCTCTACGAAATGTCGCGCCAGAGCGGGAAGAAGTACTTCCTCGCGCGAAAGAAGAAGAAGCTCTACATGCAGAACATCCTGGAGGTCGTCGAGCGTTCCATCACGACTGAGGGCGAGCAGAAGCTGTACCTCGACGGCGCGGACGCGCAGCAGATGAGCGGAAAGCGCGTGCTGCTTTTAGACGACGTCATTTCCACGGGCGAATCGATGAAGGCGCTCGAAACGCTTGCGCAGCGCGCGGGCGCGATCGTCGTCGACCGCATGTGCGTGCTCGCGGAGGGCGCGGCGGCGGACAGGAAGGATATTACGTACTTGCAGCGCCTGCCGCTCTTCAACGCCGACGGCACGCCGAAGAGCTAATATGATCGACGAAAGAGAAAAGCCCGTCTACGCGGCGCTCGACGCGCTGGGCATTTCCTATGCGCGCGTGGAGCATCCCGCGGCGATGACGATGGCGGACTGCGACGAGATCGACCGCGACATGGACGCGCAGCACTGCAAGAACCTGTTCCTGTGCAACCGGCAGGAGACGGAATTTTTCCTGCTGCTGCTCGCGGGCGAAAAGAAATTCCGCACCGCGCAGGTGAGCGCGCAGATCGGGAAGCCGCGCCTGAGTTTTTCTAGTCCGGAGCGGCTCGGGGAAATCCTCGGCCTGACGCCCGGCGCGGTCACGCCCATGGGGCTCATCAACGACAGCGACCGCCGCGTGCGCGTATTGATCGACCGCGACGTCATTTCCTGCCCGCGCGTGGTGGTGCACCCGAACGTGAACACCGCCTCGATCGTGCTCGAGACGAAGGAGCTCCTACGGTTTATTGAGAGCTTCGGGTACGAGATCACCTACGTGGATATTGCATAAGAGGGATAAGAAGGAAAAGCCCCGCCTTTAGGCGGGGCGTATTTTTTTGCCCGAAAGGAGGAGAAAGCGCACAGGAAAACCCGAAAAAACGCATTTCACCCGCAAAAAACGGCCTCTTACCGGAAAAACGCGGACAGCGCGGGAAAAATCCCGTATACTGTGTGTACGGGAGAAAGAGAGGTGATCCGCTTGAAGGTGGAAATCCGGATAACGCCCGGCGAAAAGGAGCCGCGCGCCGTCCTTTTTACAGACGAGATCACGCCGGAGATACGCCGCGCGGCGGCGTATTTGGAGGGCGGCAGCGCGGCCGTGACCGCCGCGGCCGATGAAAAAGGGCGCATCGTCGTGCTGCGCGCGGAGGAAATCTACATGGTGCGCGCGGAAAACGAGAAGAGCGCCGTGTATACGCGGGACAAGAGGTATGTCAGCGCAAAGCCGCTGTACGCGGTCGAAAACATGTTGGGAAGCGGATTTATGCGCATCTCCCGTTCGACGCTGGTGAACCTTTCGCAGCTCGATTGCGTGGAGCCGACGCTTGGCGGGCTCATGCTGCTGGTTTTGAAGAACGGTTGCAGGGAGTATATTTCCCGAAAATACCTGCCCGGTTTTAAAAGGTATCTGGGGCTGTAAAGGAGGGAGAAACGTGAAGAAGATCGTGTTGGCGGCATGGGCGGGCGTGCGCGTGGCAGGCCCGGTGTTTCTGCTGATGGCCATCGTGTTCGGCTTGATCGGCGGCGCGGAGCCGTTCCTAAACGGCTATACGCTGGCGCGCTGGAGCGCGGCGGCCGTGCTGATCGGGCTGGGGTTCGGCATCCCGTCGCTTGTATATGAAACGGAGCTGCACATGGGCTGGAAGGTGCTGATTCACATGGGAATCGGGTGCATCGTCATGATCGGCGCGACGGTGCTGGCGGGCTGGCTGAACGCCGAAATGGGGATAGGGGCTGTTCTCATCGCGCTCGCGGCGGAAATTGTGTGCGCCTTCCTCATCTGGGGCGCGTTCCTGCTGCACGCGCGCGCGCTCGCTAAACGGATGAGCGAACGAATCGCGCGCCGGGAAGAAGCGGGCGGGCTGTGACGGCGCGCTGCGCGCATTTCCCCCGCCCCGCCGGACAGCCCACGCCGGGCCCGTGCCGTAGAGCAGGCGGTTAGCATTTCCCCTGCCTCTGGCGGACAATCTGCAAGAAAAAAGCGGCGCGGATTTTTCCGCGCCGCTTTTCTTTTTTACTCCCACTTCTCCTTAATCCATTTTTCCGGCTCGAAGCGGTCGGCCTCTTTTAAGGGCTTTTTGCGGTGGCCGATGGCGACGATCGCCGTCGGGCGCATGTTCTCGGGGATATGAAGGAGCGCCTTAAGTTCCGGGTAGACCTTGCGCGCGGGCTGCACGCCCAGCCACACGCCGCCCAGGCCCAGCGCGTGCGCGGCGAGGAGGATGTTCTGCGTGGCCGCGCTGGTGTTGCTCAGGCACATCTCGATCTCGAACCCCTGTCTTTCGTCCATCGCGCAGCAGACGACGACGGCGAGCGTCGCCTTCTTCAGCATGAACCAGTATTCCGATAAATCCGCGATCGCGTCCAGCGTCTCGCGGTTCGTGATCGTCATGAACCGCCACGCGCGGATGTCGTGCCCCGAGGGCGCGTACATCGCCGCCTTGACGATGGTCTCGATCTGTTCGGGCGAAACCGGCTCGTCCGTGAAGCTGCGCACACTCCGGCGCGTAAACAACGCTTCCAATGCATCCATAGTTCTTCAACCTCCTAAACTGCTGTTCCTGACGTCATCCATGCTCCAAACGTCCGGCGCGGGGCGCTTCGCCCCGGCGTACATGAGCCCGAGTATCCACACGACCGTGCACGCGGGCAGTACGCGCTTTAGGAACACCAGACATTTGTAGACGAACCCCACCGTCACGCGGACGGGCGGGTGCTTTTTGCCGATGAGCTTTTTTACGACGCGCGCGACGCGGATGGGGTCTATTCCGTTCCGCTCGTCCTGCGCCATTTTCCCCACCGCGCGCCCGAGGCCGTCCGCGTAGGCCGTGTCCGGGCAGCCCGAGGCGTAGACCCGCGCGCCCGTAAAGCCGGTCTTCACGTCGCCCGGCTCGACGAGCGCCGCTTTTACCCCGAAGGGCGCGATCTCCGTGCGCAGGCCTTCCGTGAGCGCCTCGACGGCGAATTTCGAGCTCGAATACAGCGTCTGGAACGGCAGGCTGAATATCCCGCCGACCGAGCCGATGTTGACGATGAGCCCATTTCTTTGCTCGCGCATCGACGGCAGCACCGCGCGGATCATGCGCAGCACGCCGAGATAGTTCGCGTCGAGCTGCACGAGCGCGTCGCTCGCGGCACAGTCCTCGACCGCGCCCGCTACGCCCGTGCCCGCGCAGTTTATAAGTACGTCGATATGCCCTTCGCGCGCGAACACCTCGTCCGTCGCCGCGCGGACGGAAGCGTCGTCCGTCACGTCCAGTTTGAGCATCTCGACAAATCCCGCGCCGAAGTCCCTTCTTTCGCCGCCGCGGCGCGACGCGCCGTAGACGCGCATGCCGTTTTCGGCGAGGAGCTCCGCGGTGCTCTTCCCGATCCCAGACGACGCGCCCGTAACAAAAGCCACGGGGCCGTATGCGTTTTTCATGTTCGTTCCTCCCCGAAAAATTCCAGCGTCCGAAGCGACGTAAAGGTGCGCCCGTCGCAGGCGCGAAGCGGGCTGTTTTCGTCAAAATGCAGCGTCAGGCGGCAGGAAAGAAGCTGCTGCCTGCGCGCGCGGAAGCGGCGGTTTATTTCGCGGTCGCCGTACTTGTCGTCCCCGAGCACGGGGCAGCCGAGGTAGCTTAGGTGCGCGCGAATCTGGTGCGTGCGGCCGGTGACGAGCGTCACCTCGACGAGACAAAGTTCGCCTTTTTTCGACAAAACCCGCCAGCGCGTCACGATCTCCTTTGCCCCCGCGGCGGGCTTTGCTGAAACGCGCACGAGCGCGCTCTGTGCGTCCTTTATTAAATACGCCCTGTGTTCCCCGCGCATGACGGGCGGCGCGCCCACGGTGACGCAGCGGTAGGTCTTAAGAAAGCCGTGCTGCGCGTCCATGAGCGCCCGCATGGCGCTTTCGCTCCGCGCGAAGAGGAGGAGCCCCTCCGTGTTCGCGTCGAGCCGGTGCACGGGCCACAGCGGGCCCAGGGCTTCTTCGAGCGCGGCCTGCAGGGATTGTTCGCCCGCGTCGGCGCGGCTCACCTCCACGCCCGCGTCCTTGTCGACGCAGACGAGCGTTTCGTCCATATATACGCCCGCGCACGGCGCGTTCAATACGGCGAGCTGCGCGGGAAATTCCCGCCACGGCGGCGGGGAAAAGAAAGTGAGGGTCTCCTTCGTGGTCGGGTGCGTGAACGTGAGCCTATATGCCCAGAGGCGAATTTGCCCCTTTTCCGGCCGCGGGTGGTATCTTTGGTCGCACACGATGGGCCAGCCCGCGCACGCGAACTGCGCGCGAATCTGGTGCTTTCGCCCCGTTTCGAGCGCGATCCTCACGAGCGAGCGGCCGTTTTCGCGGCCGAGGACGCGGTAAGTGAGCGCGCTTTTTTTGCCGGACTCGCTCTCCACCGCGCGCCCTTCGATAAAATCCAGCGTGTTTTCGAGCCTGCCCGTGTAGGGCGGTTCGCCGTCGACGACGGCAATGTATTCCTTCTTCGCGGCGCGGGAGGAAAACTGCTTCGAGAGCCGCTCGGCGGCCTTGCTCGTGCGCGCGAACACCATGACGCCGCCCACGGGCCGGTCGAGCCGGTGCACGAGCCCGAGGTAGACCGCGCCGGGCTTACGGTACTTTTCCTTGATGTACGCCTTTAAGAAGGAGAGCATGTCATCATCGCCCGTTTCGTCCGCCTGCGAAAGTACGTTCGGCGGCTTTACGGCGACGAGGAGGTGATTGTCTTCGTAGAGGATGGGGACGTTCATTCTTTCCACCAGCGCCCCGACGCGCCGCAGGGCAGCAGCAGCCCTTCGCGCTCGATGGGCAGGCCGATCTCGTCCGATTCCGCCCTTCCGCCGCGGCCGGAGAGCGCGACGGAGAGGATGTTCTTAAGGACGCTCGGCGCGAGGCCGGTCGTGTAGGAGTTGATGAGGAAGAAGCAGGGGTCGTCGGACAGGAGCCGCACGCAGTTTTCGACGAGCTCGTAGAGGTGCGTTTCGATCTTCCACATCTCGCCGTTCGGGCCGCGGCCGTAGCTCGGCGGGTCCATGATGACCGCGTCGTAGCGGTTGCCGCGCCGGATCTCCCTGAGCACGAATTTCATCACGTCGTCGATCAGGAACCGCACTGGCGCGGACGCGAGGCCATTTAGGAGCATATTCTCCTTCGCCCACGCGACCATGCCCTTCGCGGCGTCGACGTGCACGACCTTCGCCCCCGCCTTCGCGCAGGCGAGCGTCGCGCCGCCCGTGTAGGCAAAGAGGTTGAGGACGCGCTTTTCGCCCGTCCGCTTTTCGAGGAGGCCGCGCATCCAGTCCCAGTTCACCGCCTGCTCGGGGAACAGCCCCGTGTGCTTGAAGCCCGTCGGCCGGACGAGGAACGTCATGTCTCTGTATTGGATGCGCCAGCTTTCGGGGAGCTCGCGCATATACTCCCATTCCCCGCCGCCGTGGTTCGAGCGGTGGTAGACCGCGTCGGGCGTTTCGCCGGAGTACATCGGCCACGCGGCCTGCGGGTCGGGACGAAGGAGCGTCACGCCGCCCCAGTCCTCCAGCTTCATGCCGTTTCCGGCGTCCAATATCCGATAGTCCTGCCAGCCGTCGGAAACATACATCTTTTTTCGCCCCTTTCCATATCTCTAAATGTACCATGAACGGACGGCGACTGCAAGCTGTGGTATAATGAAGAAAAAAGCGGAAAGGGGGAAAAACGCATGCTGCTGAAACTGGACGGCGTGGAAATCGACGCGCGGGCGGACGAACCGCTTCTGACGCTCATAGAACGCGCGGGCCTGAACGCCGCCGCGCTCAAGGACCGGCCGCTCGCCGCGCAGATCGGGGGCGAGGTGTTTTCGCTCCATTTCGCGCCGGTGCGGGAAAAAGACGGGCGCGAGGCGCTGCGGCGGCGCGCGGCGCTCTGCGGCGGCGACGTAAAGCTGCTGCGCATCGGCGACGCGCGGGGCTGGCGGCTCTATCGAAGGACGCTCCTGTTTATCCTGCTCTGCGCCGCAAGGCGGCTGTTCCCCGGCGCGCGCGCGCAGGTGCAGCACACGTTAAGCAACGGCCTCTTTATCACCCTCGAAAAATCCCCCGCGCTCTCGGAAGCGGACGTGCGCGCACTCTATACAGAGTGCGAAAAGCTCATCGCGGCCGACCTCCCGTTGAAGCGCGAGATGCTCGGGCGGCAGGCGGCCTGCGACTACTTCGTGGACGAGGGACAGCTCGACAAGGTGCGGCTCTTTCGCTGGCGCGCCTCCGAGCGCTTCGACGTCTACCGCATCGGCGATTACATGGACAATCTCTACGGCGAAATGGCGCCGTCGACGGGCTGCGTCGCGGAATTCGGTCTGGAGTTCCTCTGGGGCGGGATCATACTCCTCGTGCCCGACCGGGACGAGCCGGAGCACACGGTGCGCTACGTAAAGCGCCCGAAGCTCGCCGCGGTGTTCCGCGAGAGTGAGGAATGGGCGCGCGTACTGTCGTGCGCGAACGCGGCCGACCTCAACGACTTCGTGGCGGACGGGCGCGTGCGCGAGCTCATCCGCGTCAACGAGGCGCTGCACGAGAAGCGCTACGCGAGCCTCGCCGACGAGATCGCGCGCCGCCATGCGCGCGTGGCGCTGGTCGCGGGGCCGTCCTCGTCGGGTAAGACCACGAGCGCGAACCGGCTCTACACGCAGCTTCGCGTGCTGGGGAAAAAGCCCGTCATGCTCTCGCTCGACGACTACTACCTCGACCGCGAGCGCATGCCGAAGGACGCATACGGCCGGTACGACTTCGAGAGCATCGACACGCTCGACCTGACGCGCCTGAACGACGACCTCGCGCTCCTCATCGCGGGCGAGGCGGTCGAGACGCCGCTCTTCGACTTCGCCGCGGGGAAACGAAAGCCCGCCGGCCGCACGATACAGCTCGGGCGGGACGACCCGCTCATCATCGAGGGGCTGCACGGCCTCAACGAAAAGATGCTCAGCCCCGCCATCCCGAAGGAGCTCGTGTTCCGGCTCTACGTGAGCGCGTGGACGACACTCAATCTCGACGACCACAACCACATCTCGACCTCCGACGTGCGGCTCATACGGCGGATCGTAAGGGACCACGCCACGCGCGGCGCGTCGCTCGAGGAGACGTTCTCGCTCTGGGACAACGTCCGGCGCGGCGAAACCACGTGGGTCTACCCGTACCAGGAGCAGGCCGACGCGTTCTTCAACACCACGCTCGTCTACGAGCTCGCCATATTGAAGCGCCACGTCTCCCCGCTGCTGGCGGCGGTGGAGCCGCAGAGCCCGTTCTACGCCGACGCGGTGCAGATACTGAGCTTCCTCGACTACTTCGTCGCTGCCGACGCGGAGACCGAGGCGGAGATCCCGCCGACGAGCGTCCTGAGGGAATTCATCGGCGGCAACGCGTTTTACCGCTGAAAAAGAAAACGCCTTTCTTCGACAAAAATCGACTTTTTCCGCAAAAAAAGCGCCTTCCCTTTTTCGGGAAGGCGCATTTTTGGGGCTTCGTTTGAAAAAGAAAACGTCTTTCTTCGACAAAGATCGACTTTTTTCACAGCGCGCTCTTCAGGTCGCAGCCGATGAAGTGGCAGCCGCAGGCCCTGCACACGTCGAGCACCGTATAGCCGCCCGCCGTCGGGTCGACGACGTAGTCGCCCGGCTCGGTCACGGCGGAGAGGAGCTTCTTCTGGAGCTCGAAGGGCTTCGCGTAGGGGTGGTTCCTGAGGAGGATCCTCTCGCCCCAGAGCGGCGGGATGCCGTTCGCGTCCCCCCAGCCGTACTTTTTCGTGCGCTGGGGCTCCTTTTTCGCTTCCTCGCGCGGGAGCTCGTCCCCCTCCTCCGTCGTCCAGACGTCGGGGATGTTGTGTATCGTCCAGTTGGAGGCCATGGTCGGGTACTTCTGCGCCACGACGAGGAACGACGTCGCGCTGCGCGTGCGGGAGCCGAGGAGCATGCGCAGGCGGTTCCAGACGATCATGTCGACGAGCGTCAGGTCGGTGCCCTTGAGCCAGCGCTTCGGCGCGCCCTCGCAGAGGTGGCGCTTGTCCACCCACAGAAAGAGGTAGCCCGAGGGCTTCAGGATGCGGCTCAGCTCGACGAGGAACTCCTTGATGAGCGGCTCCTTCATTTCGGGGAGCTTTAAGCGCCCCTGCCCGCGGTACACGCCCTCGTTGCCGTAGGAGGTCTTGTCGAGCACGGTCTGGTACTGCGGGTCGAGGAACGCCGCCGCGATGGTCTCGTCGTTGATCTGCGTCAGCATCTCCATGCCGTCCATGCGGTTGCGCGCGTTGCAGCGGACCTTGCTCCCTTCCGGCAGCGGCCCGATGTTCATATCGTCATATGGGTCGATGGGCAAAGCGATCTCCCCCTTTCGGGAACAGTATACTACGCTTTCGCCGCGGCGGCAACGGCGTTGCGCGGCGGGGCGAAATATGCTATACTATCAGGCTGTGAAAGACACAGGGAAGGACTTTTTTTGAACATGAGAAACGGAACGGCGTACCGCCTCGCGTGCCTGGGACTTCTGACGGCCGTATCCTACGGCCTGTGCTGGATCGGCTTTTCGATCTTCCCGAGCGCGGCGTTTTTGAAACTTGAGATCGCCATCGTGCCCATACTCTTCAGCGCGTTTCTGTTCGGGCCGTGGTGGGCGCTGCCCGTCGCGCTCATCAAAGCCGTCCTGCACGGCATCACCATCTCCGGCACGGGGATCTGGGGGATCGTGATGGATTTCGCCAGCACCGCCGTGCTCGTCCTCGTCGCGGGGCTCATCTACCGGAAATTCCACACCCGCAAGGGCGCGCTCGTTGCGCTGATCGCGGGCGGGCTTTCCATGCTCGCCGTCATGGTGCCGCTGAACCTTCTCATCACGCCCATCTACACCGGCGCGCCCGTAAGCGTCATCGTCGACATGCTGCTGCCGGTGCTCATTCCCTTCAACCTCATCAAGATCGCCGTCAACGTCGTCATCACGTTCTTCCTCTACAAGCCGCTCTCCCGTTTTCTCAAGTTTGAAAAATGGCAAAGAGCAAAGAAAAATACATAAAGTTGCCCGATTCGGCGCCATAATTCATGGTATAATGAATTTTGGGAGGATTGTGAATCATGGGAAACGGTACCGAAAAAACTCCCCCGGTATGGGCGAAAGTGCTGATCGCGATCGGCTGCGTCGCGGTGCTCGTTTCCGCGCTGTACTTCGCTTTGAGCGCGTTCATCGACCCGCTGTTTCGCGACCCGATGAGCGCCTTTCATACGCCCTCTCCCGCGCCTAGCCCGACGCCAACGCCGGCGCCCGCGCAGTCCGGCGCCGTGAAGGCTACGCCGAAACCGGCCTCTACGCCCGCGCCCACGCTCACGCCCGAGGAACAGCTCCTTCTGGACGCCGACCGCGATTTCATGCGCAATAAGGTCAACGTCCTGCTTTTAGGCTGGGATCAGAGCCCCGAGCGCGAGCAGGAGGGCAGCGCGCTCTACCGCGACGAAAACAACAATTTCCGCTCGGACGTCATCATGCTCATGACGGCCGACTTTGAGAAAAATACGCTCACGCTCATTTCCGTGCCGCGCGACAGCTACGTGCCCATCTACAACACGAACGGCCGCTGGAAGGTGAACGCCGCCTTCGCGAAGGGCGGCAGCGCCGCGGGCGACGGGTTCTATTACGCGCAGCGGACGATCTCTGATCTTCTGGGCGTGCCCATCGACTACTACATGGGCGTGGACATGACGGGCATGAAGGTCGTCGTCGACGCCATGGGCGGCGTCGATTACGACGTGGACGTGAAAATTAAGTTAAACGGCCGCGTGCTCGAAACGGGCTATCAGCACCTTACCGGCCAGCAGGTTCTGGACTACTGCCGCGCGCGGAAGGGCATCAGCACGGACGTGGGGCGCGCCGACCGCCAGCAGCGGATGCTGTTCGCGATATTCGAGCAGATGAAGAGCCGCAGGCAGCTAAGCAACATCCCGAACATCTACCTGTCCGTGAAGGACTACGTGCACACGAATCTGAATTTCTCGCAGATCGCCGCGCTCACCATGTTCGCCATGGGGCTGGAGACGGACGATCTCAACCGATACACGCTCGCGGGCGAATACGTCAACAACGTCTACCACGCCTCGTTCTACGTGCTCGACAACGAAAAGCTCGCGAAGGTCGTAAAGGACGTATTCGGCATCACCATCACGCCCGACCCGCGCTACGACGTGAACTACGTCAAGGCCGACAAGGCCGCGGCGGACGCGGCCGCGTACGTCAGCGGCGCGGAATACCTCGAAACGTTCATGGGCTTCACGAAGAACGCGTCGGGCGAATGGAATTTCCCCAAGGACGACTTCGGCGTCCCGCAGCCGCCCGCGGACTACGTCAGTCTGCGCGCCGCAATAGATAAGCTCGTCGAGGTCTCCACGCGCGCCGTTCCCGCGAACGCTTCTCAGGCGCAGCTCGACGCGGCGTTCGCGGTCTCGCTCGACAAAAAGGCCATCGACGCGGCGCAGAAGCAGCTTTTAGAAGAAATGGTTAGATTCGCCGCGGGGCGGAAGCTCAACCGCGCGCAGGTGCAGAAAAAGCTGCTCCCCGCGGCGTTCTACAACCTGCTTCCCGAAGCGCCGCCCGCGCCCGCTTCCGATACGACGTCTGATACGCCGGATTCCGGCGAGGAATAGAAATCATACAAGGAGGTTTCAGAATCTATGCGCGACTATGAATCCTATCCTATCGCGCCGATGCGCCTCAGAGGCGTGTTCGGCATCACGTGGAAGATATACTGCCGCGGTCTGTGGAAAATGCTGGTGCTGGCGTTCGTGTACATCGGCGTCGTCACTCTTATTAACGGGCTGCTCGGCGTGAGCCCCGAACGGTTTGCCGACGCCGTCATGAACGGCAGGACGCAGGTCGTATGGGAAATGCTCTCCATGAACGGCCTGACGACGCTGCTTTCGCTCCTTTCGCTCCTGCTGCTGATGCCGCTGTGGACGGCGGGCTCGTACACGGAATACGAGCTGCACATGCGCGGCAAGGGGAGTGAATTAGGCGAACTCTTCCGCCTGAGCGGGAAGAACCTCGGACGCTACTACGGCACGTACTGGGCGAACTTCCTCGTCGGGCTGTGCGTGGGGATCGTGCTCGGCCTCATCCTTCTCTTCGTGATGGTCGGCGCCATGGGCGCGGCGCTCTTTGGCAGCATTGCGCGCATGTCGTTCGACGCGTCCGCCTTCGTCTTGCCGGTGGTCGTCGTCACGGTGATCGCGCTCATCGTGCTTCTCGTATTCCAGACGTTCCTGCGCTTCGTCTACCCCACCGTCGCGCACGAGGATATCCGCGGCTTCCGCGCCATCGGCCGGAGCTTCCGCCTCGCCGCGAAGCGCTTCTGGCGCGTGCTGGGCGTGACGGTGCTGACGGACGTGATATTCATCGTCATCGGCCTCGTGCTGATGCTGCCGGCGATCATCCCGCTCTTCGCTGCGATGGGGAACATCACGAACGTGGGGCTGTGGCGTACCGTCATCGTGCTCCTGTCGTTCTACCCCGCCGTCATCTCCCTCGTGCTGACGCTGTTTGAAACGCCGTACCTCGCTGCGCAGGACACCGTTCTGTACATGGACGCCATCGCGCGCGAACCGAAGGACGCGCAGCCGAACGGCGTGACCGGCACAAATCCGGTCGTACCGCCCGCCGCGCCGCAGGCGCCTTTGTCCGCGCCGCAGGAGCCGGTGTCCAAGGCGGAGCGCCTCGGCTTTGAAAACGTCTACCCGCCCGCCGCGCCGAAGGCGCCTTTATCCGCGCCGGAGCGCCTGGGCTTTGAAAACGTGTACCCGCCCGCGCAGGCGGAAGCCCCCGCGCGGACGGAAATGCCGGCGCAGACGGAAGCCCCCGCGAGGACGGAAGCGCCCGCGCCGGAGGAAAACCCCGCGCCGGAGGGCTTTGAGCTCATTTACCGCCGCGGCGAAGAAAACGAACCCAAGGAGGAACCGTGATTAAAGCCATACTGACCGTGGTCGGCAACGACCGCATAGGGATCATAGCGAACGTGAGCACGCTCCTCGCGGAGCACAGCGTGAACATCCTCGACCTGAGCCAGACGGTGATGGACGAGTACTTCACCATGGTCATGCTCACGGACGTGTCAAAGTGCGACATCCCCTTCGCGAAGCTGAGGGAGGAGCTCAACGAGCTCGGGCAGCGGATCAAATTGAGCATCCGCATCCAGCATGAGGAGCTCTTCAAGTCCATGCACTCCGTGCATGAAGGGAGCCGCGCATGATCGACCAGAAAGCGATACTGGAAACCGTGCGCATGATCGAGCAGCAGCATCTCGACGTGCGCACGATCACTATGGGGATCTCGCTCCGCGGCTGCGCGCACGAGGACGTGAACGAGGCCTGCCGCCGCGTGTACGAGACCGTCGTGCGGCGGGCGGAAAGGCTCGTCGAGGTCGGCGAGGAGATCGAGATCGAATACGGCATCCCCATCGTCAACAAGCGCATCAGCGTGACGCCGATCGCGCTCGTCGCGGAGAGCAGCGCGTGCAGGAGCTACGCGCCGTTCGCCCTCGCCCTCGAAAAGGCGGGGCGCGAGGTGGGCGTGAACTTCGTCGGCGGCTTTTCCGCGCTCGTCCACAAGGGCATGACGGCGGGCGACGAAAAGCTCATCGAGAGCATACCGGAGGCGCTTTCCGGAACCGAGCGCGTGTGCGCGAGCGTGAACGTCGCTTCGACGCGCGCGGGCATCAACATGGACGCGGTGCGGCGCATGGGGCAGATCGTAAAGACCTGCGCCGAGACGAGCGAGAACGCCATCGCCTGCGCGAAGCTCGTCGTGTTCGCGAACGCCGTCGAGGATAACCCGTTTATGGCGGGCGCGTTCCACGGCGTGGGCGAGCCGGACTGCTGCATCAACGTCGGCGTATCGGGGCCGGGCGTCGTGAAGAGCGCTCTTGAGCACGTGCGCGGCGAAAGCTTCGACGTCGTCGCCGAGACCATCAAGAAGACCGCCTTCCACATCACGCGCGCGGGGCAGCTCGTGGCGCGCGAAGCGTCGCGGCGGCTGGGC
>JAEEGL017152496.1_pt1 | contig 14861 bp, 16 predicted proteins | sample 9134231 | NCBI WGS metagenome assembly JAEEGL01 (sample SAMN16246548, study PRJNA631951) | gut metagenome | biome: gut microbiome; feature: rumen; material: fiber-attached | host: Bos | place: Iran: Karaj | collected 2018-10
GGATCCGACCACGACACAATCCATCCTGGCCCTGCTGAAGGAGATCAACCAGACGCTCGGCATCACCGTGGTCATCATCACCCATGAAATGAAGGTCATCGAGCAGATCTGCTCGCGCGTGGCCATCATCTCGGCAAGCCACATCGTGGAAGAAGGTCCTGTGGACAGCGTTTTCCGTCATCCCAAGACTGAGGCAGCCAAGAAACTCATCTTCCCCATGGGAGAGCATGCCGAAAAATTCGTCGGTGGCAAAAAATTCCTGCGTCTGGTCTTTGACGGCCATTCAGCCGACAAACCGATCATCGCAGATATGGTCTTGAAATGCGGAGCACCGGTGAACATCGCCTTTGCGGATACAAAGGTGATCGACGGCAAGACCTTCGGTCAAATGCTGCTGCAGATGCCGGAAAACCCGCAGACTGTCCAGCGCATGCTGGGCTATCTTGATGAAGCAAGAGTCACTTATGAGGAGGATGCCCATGTTCAGTAACGCAATGCTCCAGCTCATGGGCGGCGGGATCTGGGAAACGGTCTATATGACGCTGGCGTCCACCGCAGCTGCTTATCTGCTCGGCCTGCCTGTCGGCCTGATCCTGGTGGTGACGGACAAGGACGGCATCAAGCCAAACCGGGCGATCAACAGCATCCTCGGCGGCATCGTCAACATCCTTCGTTCCGTACCCTTTATCATCCTGATGGTCGCCCTCATCCCCCTCACTCGCTTCGTCGTCGGCACCTCCATCGGTTCCCCGGCCACTATCGTGCCGCTGGTGATCGCAGCAGCGCCCTTCGTTGCCCGAATGGTGGAAAGCTCCATCAAAGAAGTCGATCTCGGCGTCATCGAGGCGGCGCAGTCCATGGGCGCCACGCCTCTGCAGATTGTTTGGAAAGTCATGCTGGTGGAAGCACTCCCTTCCCTCATCATCGGCGCAGCCATCGCCACCACTACCATCCTGGGTTATTCCGCCATGGCCGGCATCGTCGGCGGCGGCGGGCTCGGCGCCATTGCCATCAACTACGGTTATTACCGCAGTCAGGAAGACGTCATGATCGTCATGATCATTATCCTTGTGCTGATCGTGCAGATCTTCCAGGAGCTCGGCATGTTCATCGCCAAGCGCTGCGACAAACGCATCAAATAAGACAATAAATTTTGCTTTACATAAAAAACAAAGTTAAAAAGAAAAAGGAGAAAAAGAATCATGAAGAAGTTTTTTGCCCTGTTGCTCGTATTGCTCATGGTACTGACGCTGGCCGTTGCCTGCGGAAACAGCGAAGAAGGCGCTGCTGACGGCAGCGGAGAAGCCAGCGGTGAACCTGTGGTCATCAAAGTCGGCGCCAGCGTCACCCCGCATGCCGAGATCCTGAACGCGGCCAAAGAAGTTCTGGCAGAACAGAACATCGAACTGGAAGTCATGGAATTCACTGATTACGTCCAGCCGAACACCAGCGTGGAAAGCGGCGACCTTGATGCCAACTATTTCCAGCATCAGCCTTATCTGGATGAATTCAACGCCAGCAACAACACCCATCTGGTCTCTGTTGCGGCCATCCACTACGAACCCTTTGGCATCTACGCCGGCAAAACGGCCAGCATAGACGAACTGGCTGACGGCGCCATCATCGCCATCCCCAACGACGGCACCAACGAAGCGCGTGCGCTGATGCTGCTGGAAGCGCAGGGCCTCATCAAGCTGAATGAAGGCATCGACCTCACCGCCACCGTCATCGACATCGCGGAAAATCCGAAGAACCTGGTCATCCGTGAAATGGAAGCCGCGCAGATCACCCACGTCCTCCAGGACGTTGACCTTGCCGTCATCAATGGCAACTACGCCATCCAGGCCGGCCTGAACGCTGCCAACGACGCGCTGGCCACTGAAGACAAAGACTCCGTTGCCGCCACCACCTATGCCAACGTTCTCGTGGTCAAAGAAGGCAATGAAAACAACGAAGCCATTCTGGCCCTGGCCGAAGCGCTGCAGAGCGACACCGTGCGTGAATTCATCGAAAACACCTACGAAGGTGCTGTCGTTCCCATGTTCTAAAAAGCCTTTTCGGCAAAACACAAACACAAAAAAACGATCCTGCAAAAGCAGGATCGTTTTTTCTTATGTACGTGCAGCCGTCTCTCATTCACGGGCCAGAGAAGCGTCTTTCAGGCGAACGACCATCTCCAGCTCGCAGGGCGCATGGGCAGGCAAAGAACCTACGCCGATGGCGCTGCGGGAAGGCCGGCCGCAATCGCCGAAAACGGCCACCAAAAGGTCCGTCGCCCCGTTGGCCACCTTTGCATGATTCGTGAATTCCGGCACGGCATTCAGAAAGGCCGTCACCTTCACGATCGCCGCCACGTTATCCAGACCGCCAGCATAGTGATCGATCACCGTGAGCGTGTTCAGCGCACAGATTCGCGCCGCCTGATAGGCGTCCTCATCCGAAATGCTTTCCCCCAAACGTCCCTGATAAAGCAGTTTCCCGGCCTGTTTCGGGATCTGGCCGGAAGTGAACAAAAGCTCTCCCGCCAGCACTGCCGGAGAATAGTTCGCGACCGGCGAATTGAACGGCGGCAGCTCGATCCCCAATTCCTTTAATTTCTCAGCGATCGACATAAGCACATCCTCCTTTTTGATTCGATCGAGAAAAGAAGCAGGCCAAAATGCCGGCCTGCTTCTTCATCTTCATTTACTATGCCATTTCCAATCGCGGACTTCCGGCAGATCGACGCCGTACTTGGCGATGTACTGCTTGTGTTCCACCAGCTTATCCTTCATCATCTGCACCAGATAAGCGCCGCGGTTGCCCAGCTGCGGCAGGCGCTGCACCACATCCTGCACCAGGCTGAAGCGGTCGATGCTGTTCTGCACCCGCATATCGAAGGGCGTAGTGATGGTGCCTTCTTCGATATAGCCGCGCACATGCAGATTGCTGTTGTGGCGGCGATAGGTCAGCTCATGCACCAGCGTCGGATAACCGTGGAAAGCAAAGATGATCGGTTTATCCGCCGTGAAGATCATGTCGTAATCCGTATCGGAGAGTCCGTGCGGATGCTCCGCTTCCGGCTGCAGCTTCATCATGTCCACCACATTGACCACACGGATGCGCAGTTCCGGCAGATGTTCGCGCAGGATGGTGACGGCAGCCAGCGTTTCCAGCGTCGGTGTATCGCCGCAGCAGGCCATGACCACATCCGGCTCCGCATCCTGATCGTTGGATGCCCACTGCCAGATGCCGATACCCTGCGTGCAATGCTTCACAGCCTGTTCCATCGTCAGCCATTGCGGCCGCGGGTGCTTGGAGGTCACCATCACGTTGACGTAATTGCGGCTGCGGATGCAATGATCAAAGCAGGAAAGCAGGCAGTTGGCGTCCGGCGGCAGATAAAGCCGAACCACGTCCGCCTTTTTGTTGGCCACATGATCCAGGAAACCCGGGTCCTGATGGGTGAAACCGTTGTGGTCCTGCTGCCAGACGTTGGAAGAAAGCAAGTAGTTGAGCGAAGCGATCTTCATGCGCCAGGGCAGGTCGTGCGTCACCTTCAGCCACTTGGCGTGCTGTGCAAACATGGAATCGACGATGCGGATGAAGGCTTCGTAGCTGTTAAAGACGCCGTGACGGCCGGTGAGCAGATAACCTTCCAGCCAGCCCTCGCACATATGCTCGGAAAGCATGCCGTCCATCACCCGCCCGTCCAGAGCCAGGAATTCGTCGTTATCCTTGTATTCCCCGGCCCAGGCACGGTTCGTTTCCTCAAAAACGCGGCCCAGACGGTTGGACATCGTTTCGTCCGGCCCGAAAAGACGGAAGTTCTTCGCATCCGCATTCAGCTTGAAGATATCACGGATGAAGCCGCCCAGCTCGATCATATCCTGTGCTTCCACAGCACCGGGCGCAGGCACTTCCACCGCGTAATCCCGGAAATCCGGCAGACGCAGGTCACGCAGCAGCAGGCCGCCGTTGGCATGTGGGTTCGCGCCCATGCGGCGCTTGCCGACCGGAGCCAGCTCCTGCAGTTCCGGGATCAGGCGTCCTTCCGCATCAAAAAGCTCCTGCGGCCGATAGGAAAGCAGCCACTCCTGCAGCACGGCCAGGTGTTCCGGCTTTGTCATCGCTACCGGCACCTGATGGGCACGGAAGGTGCCTTCGATCTCTTTTTCGTCTACAAACTTCGGTCCCGTCCAGCCCTTAGGCGCACGGAAGATGATCATCGGCCACTGCGGCCGCTTTTCTTCGCCGTTCACGCGGGCGCGTTTTTGCGCGGCCTTGATATCCGCAATGACTGCATCCAGGACGTCAGCCATCCGGCGATGCATGGCCGCAGGCTCTTCGCCTTCCACAAAATAGGGTTTCCAGCCGCAGCCTTCAAAGAACTTCTGCAGTTCATCATGCGGGATGCGGGAAAGAATGGTGGGATTGCTGATCTTATAGCCGTTCAGATGCAGGATGGGCAAAACCGCACCGTCCGTCTTCGGATTGAGAAATTTATTCGAATGCCAGGCTGTGGCCAGGGGACCCGTTTCCGCCTCGCCGTCCCCCACCACGCAGGCCGCGATCAGATCGGGATTATCGAAAACTGCGCCGAAGGCATGCGCAAGCGAATAGCCGAGCTCACCGCCTTCATTGATGGAGCCGGGCGTTTCCGGTGCCACATGGCTGGAGATGCCGCCCGGAAAGCTGAACTGCTTGAAAAGTTTCTTCATCCCTTCCACGTCACGGCTGATGTTGGGATAGACCTCGCTGTAGGAACCTTCCAGATAGGTCTGCGCCACCATGGCGTTACCGCCGTGGCCCGGCCCGGAGATATAGATCATATCCAGGTCGTATTCCTTGATAACCCGGTTCAAATGAGTATAAATGAAGTTCTGACCGGGAACGGTGCCCCAGTGCCCCACGATCTTTTTCTTGATCTGCTCTTTTTCCAGCGGTTCGCGCAGGAGCGGATTATCCAGCAGATAGAGCTGGCCGGCCGCCAAATAATTGGACGCCCGCCAATACGCATCCATCTTTGCCAAAAGCTCAGGAGAGGCTCCGCTTTTTTTCTTCGGCACTTGCAATCGCTTCCTTTCTTGGGCTCTGTCCGTATCAAAGCCGGAATATTTTGTAATTATTTGCCAAAAAGCTCGCCTAAACCTGCCGGATCAGAGAATATTTTACGGAAAACTACGGTGATCCTGCCAAAGTTCTGCCAAACGGGAGGCGAAGATCACCCGCGCGCCTTCCCCGCCGTCTTCCGTCTCCTCCGGCGTGAGCAGACGGCTGGCCGTCCCGGCCGGAACGATGGCCGGCGCAAAGACCACGCCCCACCAGTTATGCCCCTTCCCCTCGCCGATTGTGATGCGGCGCGTCGGGTAGCTGCCGGCCGGCCAAGCACCTGCAGCATCATGATGCGCCGCAAAACGCCGGGAACGGTAATCAAGGGAGAGCTGCTCGTCCGCAGCAAAAGCATCGAGCGTTTTCCGGCACAAGGCTTCCAGCTCCGGCAGGCCTGCTTCCAGAGCTTCTCCTCTTTTTTCCTCCGGCAACGGAGAAAGATCCTCCGTCATCCAAGCCAGCGCCGTATCCCGCAGCGTCAGCTTCACTGCCTGATCAAAGGCGCTGTCGCTGTTGGCGATCACCTGCAGACAAAGCGGCGCCGGCATCGGCGCCGGCAAAAACACGGCATACAGCGCCGCCGCCAGCAGAACGCTCGCAGCGGTGGCAAAAACGCTCCGCTTGAATCCTTTTTTTATCATTATCCTCTCCCCTTCTCAAACAAATTTACGCAGATGCTGCAAAGCACCTTTTTCCAGGCGGGAGACCTGCGCCTTCGAGATATGGATCTCCTGCGCCACCTCCATCTGCGTCTTCCCCTCAAAAAAGCGCAGATTGATGATCTTCTGCTCCCGCTCGCTGAGTCTGGCGATGGCTTGATGGACGGTGATCTCCTCCGTCCAGCGCCGGTCATGATTCTTTTCGTCCCGGACATGATCCACGATGTAGATGGGCTCGCCGCCATCGTGATAGATGGGCTCGAAAAGCGAAACGGGATCCTGTATGGCGTCCATGGCAAAGAGGATCTCCTCTTCTTTCATCTCCAGCTCCCGGGCGATCTCGGAAATGCTGGGCTCCCGGGAGAAGCGCAGCGTCAATGCCTCACGCGCCTGCATGGAGCGGTAAGCGATATCCCGCAGAGAGCGGCTGACACGAATGGGGTTGTTATCGCGCAAATAGCGGCGTATCTCACCGATGATCATCGGCACGGCATAAGTGGAAAAGCGCACGTTCTGCCCCAGATCAAAATGATCCACCGCCTTGATGAGCCCCACGCAGCCGACCTGAAAGAGATCGTCCGGGTTCTCGCCCCGATTGCTGAAGCGCTGGATGACGCTCAGCACCAGGCGCAGATTCCCGGAGATCAGGCTCTCCCTGGCCGAGCGGTCGCCGGCCTGCATCCGGCGAAAAAGTTCCTGCATAAGCGGATTTGCCAGAACGGGCAGCCGGGAAGTGTTGATGCCGCATATCTCGACCTTGTTCGTCAGCAAACGGACTCCTCCTCTTGCTTCGGCTTTTGCTCACATTATCTCCCGCCCACCCGGCCTTTATACCGCGCGGCATATGCAAAAAAGCAGACGGCTGCCGCCGTCTGCTTTTCTTTCTCTTTATCATTTTCTTGCTTTATTTTCTTTTCCGAAAAAAGCGCCGTTTTTTTCAAGCCTGTGCTTATTCCATCCTGCACATTTCCTTGCGCAGGCGGCGAATGATCCGTTTTTCCAGCCGGGAGATATAGGACTGCGATATGCCGAGGATATCCGCTACTTCTTTCTGCGTCTTTTCCGGCTTTCCGTAAAGGCCGAAGCGCAGCTCCAGAATGCGCTTTTCCCGGGCGGAGAGCGTGCCGATTGCACTGGAGAGCAGCGCCTTGTCCACCTCATCCTCCACTGCTTTATAGATCATATCCCCTTCTGTTCCCAGGACGTCGGAAAGAAGCAGCTCATTGCCGTCCCAATCCACATTCAACGGCTCGTCGAATGAAACGTCACCGCGGGTCTTGCTGTTGCGGCGCAGATACATCAGTATCTCGTTTTCGATGCAGCGGGAGGCATAGGTGGCCAGCTTGATCTTCTTTCCTGGATCGAAAGTGTGCACCGCCTTGATGAGGCCGATGGTACCGATGGAGATCAGGTCTTCGATGTTCACCCCGGTATTCTCGAATTTCCGGGCGATATAGACCACCAGACGCAGATTATGCTCGATCAGCTGCTCGATGGCATGCTTTTCCCCGCGTTCCAGCGCCGCCAGAAGCTCCGCCTCTGCCGCCGGCTCCAGCGGCGAGGGCAGCGTCTCATAGCTGCCGATATAAAAAACGCCCCGCCGCCGGCGTTTTTCCCGAAACAAAACATAACGGAAGCGCAAGGCCTCCCGCAGTTTTCGCCAAAGACGCAATTCAATCGACCTCCTCTGCCATCAGCCTGGGGGATAAAAGCGCCTGATAGGAATCCCGGCTGCCGAAACGGCCGGGGACCAGACAAAGCACGACGTCCGCACAGTCTTTTCCCTCGATCAGGAAACGCTCCGGCCGAAAACCCAAAAGAAAACCGTCTTCCCGCCCCACGGAGCGATAAGGGACCAGACACCAGTGCCCGCCCGGCGCCACAGAAACGGCAAAAAGCAAGACGCGGGCAATGTCCCTCTCGGCATATTCCCGAAAAACGCGCGTCAGCATGCGGGAAAAGAGCGGCCGCAGACAGGAAAACTCCGCCAGCACTACCGGCGCGCCGCTCTGCGGCTCCCGGAGCTCATTGCCGGTATCCAGCAAAGCGCGCAGACTTTTCTCCACCCCCATAAAAGAAACGCATATATTGACGAAGCTGCGCTCACGCCGGCGCCTGGCCCGCAACTCACGCAGGCTGCCGAAGGAAAGCAGCAGCGCCGTCAAAAAAGCAGCGGCAAGCGTCAGAAGCATCGGCGCACGGGAAGCGGCAAAGGCCGTCGCCACGCCGGCCATCAAAAAGCTGACGCCGTAAAAGACCAGGAGCACCCGCAAAAAGCGCTGCAGCGGCATCCGGCCAAAGGCCAGCAGCAGCAATAATACGGAAGCAAGGAGCTTTGCCGGCCATGAAGAAAGCAAAGCCAGCGCCGGCAAGGCGGAACTCAGCGCATAAGCCGCACCTGCACAGGCAGCCAGAAGCAGGCGCCCCGGCCGCAGGACACAGTTACAAAAGCGGGCCGTGCCGAAAAGCAAGATCCCGTCCAGGCTGAAATTGAGAAATGCGATCGTATCCGCATAGATCACATATTGCGCCATCCCACCGCCCCCTGTCACGCCTTATTATAGCCAAGCAAGCTGCATAATTTTGTCGGACGAGCGACGCAAAGAAAAAAAGACCCGGCGCGTATGCACCGGGTCTTCAGCCGGGAGGCGCATTCTCCTCCCGCTCGTTTTGTTTTTTCCGTCCGGCCAGAATGCCGCCCAGACGGCCGGATTCTGCCGCCGTCAGCGCCGCCCAGCCCTCCGCCCGCACTTTCTCGCGCAGTCCAAGCTCACCGGCGATCTCCCACTTTAGGGCTTCCATATCTGCCGCAGTCTTTTTCATTTTGCTTTTCCGGGATCGTTTTACCGTTTCTTCCACCTTTCCCACCTCGGGCTTAGTATCCCGAAAAAGCTTCGTCTTTATTCGGGCTCCCGGCTGAGAAAGACATCTTCTTCCAATACAAGCGGCGAGATGCTGCCGCCGGAAAGCTCCTGCAGCCAGCGGAAAAACGCTGCCTTCTCCGCCACGGGCAAGAGACAGTTCAGCTCCACCACTTCCCGGAACTGCAGCTGCTCCGGCTGGCAGGCGTGTGCGGCAAGACCGCTTTCCAGCTTTCCCCAAAGCGGATAGGGACAGGAAAATGCCAGCCGCAGCGCTGGTACTTTTTTCACGATGCCGGCCGCAGCGATGCCCAGGGCTGCCGCCTGCCCGTAAGCCCGCACCAGACCGCCTGTGCCCAGCAGTGTGCCGCCGAAATAACGCACGACGACGACCATGCTGTTCTGCAGACCGGCCTGACGGATGGCGTCCAGCACCGGCCGCCCGGCCGTGCCGGAAGGCTCGCCGTCATCATTGCTGCGCTGCAGCTCGTTTTGCCGACCGATCTGATAGGCATATACGTGATGGGTAGCGTCCCGGTGCTCCACGCGGATGGCCGCCAGAATCTCCGCCGCCTCCGTTTCGCTTTCCACCGGTCGGGCATAGGCGATAAAGCGGGAACGCTTTTCGATAAGCTCCGCTTCCGCAGGCGAGCGAAGTGTCAAAAAATCGCGTAACATCACAAAAGCTCCTCTTTCTTCCGGAAGGATTTTCGTATCCGGAATAGAATTTTCACTTATTAAACATAAAGCAAACTTTTCAGCGAAAGGATGGTGCTGATGAACAATACGGATCAAAAACCTGAATGGTTACAGAAGCTGGAAAAATGGATGACCTATGATCCCAACAAACCGGAAAAACCGATCTATCAAAAAGTTTGGTTCTGGCTGGCCTGCATCGTGATCATCGCCGGCATCATCGCAACCTGGGGGAAATAGACCGTTATTAGCTTATCACACTTCCAATATTATAATCAATAAGGAGACGAAACCACTATGCTGAAAGAATTCAAAGAATTTATCTCCCGCGGCAACGTGATGGACATGGCTGTCGGCGTCATCATCGCCACCGCCTTCGGGGCCATCATCACTTCTCTGGTCAACGACATCATCATGCCGCTCATCGGCATCATCATCGGTGGTATTGACTTCAGCGGTCTCTCCGTCGTCATCGGCAGCGCGACCATCACCTATGGGATGTTCATCCAGAACATCATCAACTTCCTGCTCATCGCTCTCTGCGTCTTCCTGCTGGTCAAAGCGTTCAACAAGGTCGCCAAGAAGAAAAAAGAAGAAGAACCCGCTCCGCCGGCCAAACCGGAGGATGTGCAGCTTCTGGAAGAGATCCGCGACCTGCTGAAAAAATAAATACATCCCAAGAACGATTATCTGAACAAAAGCCTGTAGCTCTCAGCTGCAGGCTTTTTCTTCACACCGTCAATGCAATTCATCCCAATGTCAAACTGATCTCCCCTCCTTCTGCGATCGTCATCGCAATACTGTATGGAAAGGATAGGACCAGGAAGCTTTTCCCGTCAAATCAGTTCTCGCAGGAATATTAAGCAAAGTCCCTGCATAGCAAAAAACGATTGAAAAACAAAAGCACGGATATCTCTGAAATGAAAAATGTGTTGGAATAGCTGTACGGAACAAGGAACTTGCTCCGCCGGCGAAAAAACGCTATAATGATCAGGAAAGCCAGTTTATACGTTTGCAAACGCAGCATAGAATCGATCGACAAGGAGGGATTATTATGAGCTATTGGCTGCTGCTTCTCGTCAGCCTTCTGTTCAGCGCCGTGGGCTTTTACATGTACATCTATTTCTTCTCTCTCGGCTATGGGCTTTCCATAGCCGCCCTTGCCGCCGCGCTTCTCATCGCATTCCATCAGGGACTTGCCTTGGGTGAACTGTTGATCTGCCTGCTTCTGCTGATCTACGGATTGCGCTTGGCCGGCTATCTGTGGATCAGGGAACGCAAAAGCAACGCTTACCGCAAGGTCTTGTCTCCGGAGATGGAACGCAGCCGGAAGATGCCCATCGGGCCAAAGCTTGCGATCTGGATCAGCTGCGCGCTGCTATACACGCTGGAGATATTGCCCGTCTATTTTCGTCTGCAGAATGACGCCACCCCGGATGCGTTTCTTTACATCGGTTTTGTGGTCATGCTCTGCGGTTTCCTGCTGGAAGCAGCCGCGGACCTGCAAAAAACACGGGCCAAGCGCCTGGCGCCCTATCGCTTCGTTTCAACCGGCCTTTTTGGGATCGTGCGCTGCCCCAATTATCTCGGCGAACTGATCCTTTGGTTTGGTGTGCTGCTCTCCGGCCTGAGCGCCCTGCAAGGAACGCTGCAGTGGGTGTTGGCGATCTTCGGTTACATCTGCCTGGTCTACATCATGTTCAGCGGCACGCGCCGTCTGGAGATCCGCCAGGACAAGAACTACGGAAACGACCCGGCATATCGGGAATATTGCCGCAGGGTGCCGATCCTGCTCCCCTTCATCCCGATTTACAGCGTAAAGAAATACAAATTCCTGGCCGCCTGAACAATGCAAACACAGCAAACCCCGGAAGAAAGCAGATGATCTTCCGGGGTTTTTACACAAGGCGGGGCATGCATGCAAAAAGGCAGAGATCGTAACGATCTCTGCCTTTTTTCTGGTCGGGGTGAAAGGATTTGAACCTTCGGCCTCTGCGTCCCGAACGCAGCGCTCTACCAAGCTGAGCCACACCCCGCGACGAAATTCATTGTATCGCATCACGCAACTTTTGTCAACAAGGAATCTGGCAAAATCAGCCGGAAATCGCATCAGATCAGGCATCACCGCAGAGGAGCTCCTGCCGCACAGCCTGCCCCAGAATAGCGCAGGCAACCTCGCTCTCCGCATTGCAATACAGCTTCAGCTTTGCTTCCGTTCCGGAAGGACGCAGAAAAAAAGCAGCGCCGTCTGTCAAGTCAAAGCGCAGGAGATCGCAGCGCAGGGCTTCCCCCGCCCGGGAATAATCATGAAAGGCCGTCACGCTCCGCCCGCCGATCTCTTCCGGCGGCGTTTCCCGCAAACGCTGCATGAGCGCCCTCTGTTCCGTCTGCGGCATCGGCAGCGTTTCCGTCCGCATCCAGATCTCGCCATAACGGCGGTAAAGCGACCGCAAGGCCGCCCAGGCATCCATGCCCTGCCGTTTCCACTGTCCATAGGCAGCCAAAAAAAGCGCGGCCGCGGAAATTCCGTCTTTGTCCCGCAAAGCCGCGGAAGCCAAAAAACCGCCGCTCTCTTCAAAGGCAAAAAGGAAGCGCTCCGGGGATTTTCCCATCTCCCGGGCAATGTGACGGAAGCCAACAGGTGTCTCCTGCAGCAGGATGCCCTTCTCCGCGCAAATTTTCGCCGTCAGCGGCTCTGTGACCACTGACTTGAGCACAAGCCTGCCCGCGCAGTTTTCCCGCTCCAGAAGGAAATCCAGCAACAATAATCCGATCTGCCCGCCGGAGAGCAAACGGAAGCGATCCCCGTCTCTGGCCATTACGCCCAGGCGGTCTGCATCCGGGTCGTTGGCCAGGATGAGTTCTGCGTTGACGTTTGCCGCCAACGCCAGAGCGCGGGAAAAAGCTGCCGGCTCATCCGGGGAAGGCCGGCTGATGCCGGAAAAGTTTTCGTCCGGCTGCATCTCTGCTTCAACAAAGACCACATCGGCATCCAAGGCGGAAAAGAGCGCCCGGGCGTAAGGCCCGCCCACCCCGGCCAGCGGCGTATAGACGACTTTGACGCCTGCCGCACTGATCCCCTGGGCGGCAAAACGCAGATAGTCTGCATAAAGACGCTTGGGCAGCGGCGCCGCTTCTGTCTGCGGAACAGGCCTGCTTATTTGTTCCTGATGGAAAAAAGCGCTCACGCGGCGGGAATCCGTCTCGTCCAACTGGGCACCATCCGCTCCGTAAGCTTTGAAGCCGCTGTATTCCGGCGGATTGTGCGAGGCGGTGAAATTGATGCCGGCAGCAGCGCCCATGCGGCGGATGCAGAAAGAAAGAAAAGGCGTCGGCGCCGGCTCCGGCGGGGCATAGACACAATAGCCCGCCTGCCGCAGGACAGCTGCCGCCACACGGACAAAACGCACGCCATCCCGGCGGCTGTCCCGGAAAAGCAACACAGCTGCGCCCGGCTGCCGCTTTTCCTGCAAGAGGCGGACCAGCGCCCGTGTGAGCGCCGCCACGCTGCGAACATTCAGCTCCCCCTCGCCTTCGCCAAGCAGCGCGCGTACACCGGCCGTCCCGAAATCCATCGTATCAAAGGCCATATCCTTCCCCCTTTTCTGCGATAAAACGACGCATCTCACGTTTATAGGCTTCCACATCCGGCTGATCAAAAGGATCGACGGAAAAGAGCAAGGAACGCACTGCCGCTGCCAGCATGAAGAAATAAAGCAGATATCCGGCGTTATAATCGTTCATCTCTGCCAAAGTGAAGCAATTCAGCGGTGTGCCGCGGGCCAGCCGCGTTTTGATCACCGCCCGCCGCATGCTCTCATTCAGATCCGCATAGCGCCGCCAGACGGCATCCGAAGCCGTGTCGCCCACAGCCTCCGTTTTTTCCGCCACAGAGATCAGGCTCTCAAATGAGATGGGGCGGCCACCTTCCAGAAACTGGCCCATGGAATGCAGATCACTGCTGTAAAGAAGGGTGTCCGGATAGATGCCCTTCCCCTGCTTGCCTTCGCTTTCGCCGAATAGCTGCTTCAGCCAGAGCGTAAGTCCGTGCAGGGATGGCTCCGTCACCGAAAAGACCTCCACGCTCTTTCCCAGCTGCCGCTGGCACCAAAGACAGCTGGCCGCATAAGCATAGCAGGGATTCTCGCCGATCTTTTCCGCCCGCAGTGCCGACGCCGCCGCACGCGCACCGGCCGCCAATGCTTCTGCATCCACACCTGCCGCGGCCAATGGCAAAAAGCCCACGGCCGTGAGCACGCTGTAGCGCCCGCCGATATCCTCCGGCACGGCAAAAGCACAGTAACCCATGCGCTCCGTTTCCCTCCGCAGTGCACCGTTCCTGGCGTCGGTGACCACATAGACGCGGCTCTGCCAATCATTGCCATAACGCCGTTGCAGATAAGCCTTGAGCAGAGAAAAGGCCTGCGCCGGCTCCAGTGTTCCGCCAGATTTAGAGATCACACAGACGGCAATATCGGTCTCCTTCTCCAGCCGGGAAAGCAGCTGTCGGTGATATGCCCCGCTCAGGTTCCAACCGGCATAGTAAAGTCGCACCCCGTGCCGCCCGGAGGACAACATGGCATCCAACGCCCGCGTACCCAGATAGGAACCGCCAACGCCGACGAGAACAAGCGCAGAGGCGCTGCCCATGATCCGCTTTGCCGCCGACTGCAGGCGCTGCATCTCCCCATCCCGACTCTCCTTCGGACCGCCGATCCAGCCACTCATCCGCAGGCTGCCGTGATAAAGCGCAGCCTCGATATCCCGCAGCGCGTCTGCATAAACAGACAAAACGGCTGCTCTGTCTATCAAGGCATTTTCGTAGTTCAATATCATCAAAGCTCCGCACCTCCAGGTATGCCCGATCGTCTTTCTATACGACCTAATATGCCCGAAGCTGGCGATCCTATTACGTTTGACAGATAAAGACCCGATAATTTATAATAAAAAAAGGAGGTGAGCCCCTTGACCGACATCAGTCTCAGGGCCAAAAAGAAACGGGCAGCACAGGAGAAGATCCTGCGTTCCGCACTGCGTTTATTTTCCGAAAAGGGCTATGAAGCGACTTCCGTTGCCGAGATCATGGAAGATGCAGATTTTGCCGTCGGCACCTTTTACAACTACTTTTCTTCCAAGGAAAGCCTGCTCAAGCACCTGCTTGCCAGCAGCCTGGACATGCTGAAGAACAAGCTGGACGAGCTGGACGGCTCTGCGCTCTCCGCAAAAGAAAAGATCAGCGCCATGTTCCTGGCCATCGGCGATTATTATGACTATAATCATGAGCTGATCGATCTTTATCGCTATCACTCCCCCACGGCAGGCCAGGCGCCGCACAGCCGGGAATTCCGGGAGCTGGTGGAGCGGGTCATCCGCAGCGGGCAGGAAAAGGGCGAGCTGGACGCGCAATATCCGCCCGACATCCTGACGGAGCTGTTTATGAGCATCGTCTTAAGCGCCTTCAACAGCCGTTCCGGCCATCCCATCCGCGAAAACCTGAACTACAAGCTCTCTATTTTTCTTGACGGCGCAAGCAGCAAAAAATAAACAGGGCACA
>JAEEGL017163128.1_pt1 | contig 14861 bp, 12 predicted proteins | sample 9134231 | NCBI WGS metagenome assembly JAEEGL01 (sample SAMN16246548, study PRJNA631951) | gut metagenome | biome: gut microbiome; feature: rumen; material: fiber-attached | host: Bos | place: Iran: Karaj | collected 2018-10
CCAGGAATTCTCTAAACGGACAAGCAAATCAATAATACTATAGTGAATTAGATATAGCATAAATGTGCTTTTTGAAACATAAGCAAGCACTGCATTTCTCGCATGGCTTTGCGCCATACCTTCCCCCATTTTCAGGGCGGAAACTAGAATTAGCCACAGTATAATGAATGAATAAACCGTATAAGCTTCCTTATACACTACGCCATATAATATATAAATCAGTATCGATGAACCAAAAACTAAAAATGCAGCTGTTTGACTTATTAACCTATATACATAATATCCCAGTACACCAAGAGCAAAAACGAATCCAAGTCCTGCTCCCCTGCCAGTAATCATATAGTCACTGGCCATGAATACAATCACGCCAAAGACAAGTATATTGGGTATTGTTATCTTTTTCTTATTACTTATTGAAAGATATAATGCACCATAAAGCATATATAGCCACCATTCCACAGCTAAAGTCCACAGTGGGCGTCCTGATCCAAACGGAATAAAAAATCTCCCTAAGAAACTATATGGTCCCATATTATGGAGCATAAGCGCATTACCGACAAATTGCTTTATATTGTACGCTTGATAATATGAATACCGGTCTCCGTTTACAATAATTGAGATTGCATCAATCACAGCAATAATCACTAACCCCGGTATATATTCTTTTGAAATTCTCAGTGATTTATGCCTAAAAAAATCAAAGAAAGCATAGCTATGATCCTTATTGTTCTTACTAAGTGAAAAAGCAGTTAAAAATCCAGATAATAGCAAAAATATAACAACACCTATATTTTGAATGTATGGAAAAAAGGTTTGGTCTTTAAAAATTGTACATCCGTAAAAAGAGAAACTGTGTCCAACCATTACGAATAGTGCTGCTGTAATCCTAAACAAATCAAGAATTGTTTGCTGCCTTCCACTAAAAAACGGTTGATTATCTTTTAATTCCATCATAATCACCTATTGTAAACACTCCATTACCGGTACCTTACCCCCCCATAACGGCATTATGTGTCCGTTGTCCTTTCTTTCTTTTATGATCAGATTAGGGCTTGCACCATATGCTATTGAATCAGCCGGAACATCTTGATTCCTTATAAATGTTCCCGCAGCAACAATAGCGTTGTTACCGATATGACAATCTCCTATTACGCTACATCCGGCACAAAGATGTACATTTTCACCAATAGTAGGATACACATCGTTCAGCACTCCGATCGAATTCCCTCCAACGGTCACTCCCTGATTAACAAAAAAGTAATCTCCATACTTCGCTCTTCCAAGAACGCTTCCAAGCGGATGATCTGCCCAGAAATGAACCGGTAGTTCAATAGCATAAAACCATTCAACACAATTCATAATCTTGTTCAAGTAGTAAATCAGTCCCGCCTCTTTCTCATGTCCGTTTTTATACAAATCATGAGAGAGATAATACAGAAATATACTGTATTCCACAGTATTATATGGTGAAAAAAGAACTTCCCCATCACTATTGTGGGCATACTTACAATTACAATTCAGTTCTGACATATTTTGCTTTACGCATCCTATTGCGTTGTCAATTGCCCCTCGTATGCACTCATTACTGTACACTTCCCAATGTGAAGATAGTTGCTTCTCCACAATCCTATATAGATTATCTCTTCCGTCTTCAATTATCATAATTGCACCATCCAACCACAAAAAGCAATAATACACCCCATTCCATAGATTATAAATCAAACAAGCGTAAACTCAGAAAGAAGTGCTTTTATTTCGTCTATACTATTAAACATTAATACGTCTATAATTGAAAGATTGTCTATAAATGGTTCTTTAAACTGTATATAATTCACCGGATTCTTTGACAGAAAGACAAGTTTTATTCCATTGGCCGCGAATTTCTCCCTATCATACAATTCTTGCCCGCCTATTGCATTAATATACTCTGTTCCACCTAATCTTTTAACTATATCTATTACTCTATCTTCCGAATGTAACGACAAATCTTTTTCAATCTGTGATGAAAGCAATATTTCAGTGTCTATCGAAAGATAATCACATATGCTTCGCACAGCCTCATAATTCATTAAAGATATCGTTGTATCTTTAATCACTATATCCTTAATCATTCCAATTACAGAATCATAATATGGAGCTTTAGAATATGCATGCTCCAATGTTCTCATTATTTTTTTCTTTTCAACCGGATCCTCTCTTACCTTTATTTCTTCTATCATACGATTTGAAGATGCATTATCTAATTGTATATTCAACAAATGGGGCTTACCATTGAGCAATATGTTATTCCTGCTTATCCAACCACCCTTAATATACGTTACATCATCATATACAACATATCTGTCCACTCCAGCAATTAATTGCCAATAGCCCAAATATGGAAAGAAATACGGCTGCATTATTCCAATTTTCATCTCTTATACCCTATCCAATAACAAATCAAAAGCCTTTTCCCATTCGCTTATTCTATTTTGGACATCAAAATACTCATAAATCAATGCACGATTGGTTAAAAGCTCTTTCTCAGATTTTCTCACGATATCAAGCACACTAGCATTCTGTAGTTCGCCTATACGATGTAAAATGTATCCTTCTTTTTCAACCCACTCTGACCACATGGTCGTATCATCTCTAATGTATATTTTCTTATCAAAGAATAATAATGCCTCTATATTTCCTGTACCTTGCTGTCTATTGTTGTTATATATCCCCACATCCATATCAATCAAGAGCTTGTAATATTCATCTCTTGACATATACTCAGTAATAGGTATAAATTTCGCCCCAAAGACGTTTTTTCCATATTCAACTATTTCTTTTGCATATTCGTTATCGCCATATGATAGAGGAACATATACAAGAATATCATTGTCTTTTATATGTTCAAGCATGTCTAATACTTCAATATGTTCATTCGATCTGCTAGCTGAATTTCCGACAATTATCCTGGTTACATTGTCCGCTTTAATATGTGATTCCTTGAGTCTACGCATCAATTCTATCGTATACTCTTCACAATAATCTAACCTTATATGCTTTGCTTTGACTCCATACCATTTCACAGCCAAATCATAATCGCCATCTGTAAGCGTTGCAATAATTGGAAACATTTGAATTACTTTTCTTCTTACATATTCAACGGCTTTTTCAATTAATCCGGTCCGTTTATCTCTGTAACAGTATAAGTCCCCTCCCCATACCAACCACATACATTTCTTACAAATTGATGGAAATAAGAACAAAATGGCTAATTCCCGTATATCCAATCCCAAATTATGCAAAACTATGCCTTCTGCTCTTCTCATCTGATTTATGAGCCATTTTTTAGAATAATTCTCATAGTCATATACATTTTCATTCTCATATACAACTGAATTCAAATGAAATTCTTTGTTCGTATACAAAACAAACAAATGCTCATTTCTATCAAAGTGCGCATTAACAAATCCAATATACTCTTCCGTAAACTGTGTTTTGGGAAAAAGATGTAAAACCACTTCATGCTCCCTTACTTTTTGTATGAATCATATAAAATGTGATATTTATACTATCATAAAAAAATTATACAATTTCCTGATAGTCCCTCTCTATTACTTTTCCCCCTACTATCTCATAAATCCGATCGCAATTCCTAATTGTAGATAATCTATGCGCTATAATAATCATAGTCATTCTACCGCGCAAACTATCTATAGTTTCCATTATCACACGCTCTGTTTCATTATCAAGTGCAGACGTTGCCTCATCGAGAATTAGCACTTGCGGTGCTTTATAGAGCGCACGGGCAATTCCAATCCTTTGGCACTGACCTCCAGACATCCTTACACCCCTATCTCCGATTTCAGTATTAATTCCTTGAGGCAAACTCTTAACAAACTCAAGTATATTCGCATCTCTAAGAGCGTCTATTACACGGTTTTCATCAATATCATTCTTAGGTACTCCAAACGCAACATTGGCTTTAATTGTATTGTCAGCAAGATAAATCGATTGAGGAACAAACGCCATCATTTCCGACCACATTTGTGAAACCCCTCTCAGATTCTTTCCGTTTATTTCAACAACACCCTTATTGGGCTCAAGTAATCCAAGAATTATATCAGCCATAGTTGATTTTCCGGCACCGGTTTCACCAATCAATGCAACAGACTCGCCCCTCTTTATTTCCAAATCCACTCCATCTATTACAAATCCAATATTCTCCAAGTCGTAGCCAAAACTTAAATCTTGTATACTAATTTTCTCAAATTTCTCACATTCGCCAGTGTTCTCATTCCTTGCTTGTTTTATTGTTTCTTGCTCTTGATGCGAAGTACTCTGTATGTTTTCATATATCGCATCTATATTGGGAATATATGAAACTACATTATTAATTCCTGTTGATATCTTGCCTAATCCCGGTAAAATTCTGAAAGCACCCACAGCAAATGCAGCCAAAGTAGCAACAAAACCTTCTCTGTCATTTACATTCAGTATTCTTACGCATAATATTCCCATTATCCCCATAATACAAATTGCTTCAATAAGATAAGCAGGCACTTCAGCTCCGATTCCTTGTATAATCTGAGGTTTTTGTTTCTTTTTTATTGCATCCTCGTATTCTTTTATGTAATATGATTGTCGTCTCATTACAAGAACTTCTTTTATTCCGCTAAAAGCTTCTAGCAATACTTTATTTACATATATGGCATAATACCTTAATTCAATTCCCGCTTCCTTCATTTTATTTTTAAATAGTAAAGTAACAATTATAAGGCATAATGTCGCTGCAACAATTATCCCAAATGCCAGCTGCCAATCACTGTACAACATATATGCAACAATCAAGAGAATAATAGTGAACTGTGTAATTATTTGTAAGATGGACGATATCATAGCATATAGTCCTGATATGTCTCCTACAGCCCCTTGGAGCATTTCATTGACATTATGATCTAGGAAGAAAACATATCCTCTTCTCATATATGAACCAAACATTCTTATCGAACACTCTCTCTGTATCTTACAAGAATACTTTAACCTAACCCATGTATTGAATCCAAAAAAAATGTTCTTCAATACATAAACACCTATCACACCTAATATAACAACAATAAAAATATCCTCTGATTCAGAAATTCCAAGCAATCTAAAAATATCACCTAAATATCTTGTTTCAATAAGCTTACTTGGGTCAAGCAAAGCATCTACTAAAGGCACAATTATAGATACGCCAAGCAACTCGAAACCCGCAGAAACAAACGAAAGCAAAACAACTAAAATGCCGTACATTTTTTGTTGTTTTGTAAGTATATAATTTAGTTTTTTGGCTATATCGCTAATTCTTCTAATTCCCATCATGTCTCACATATTAGATATTATTTCTACTTTGAATCATTAATAAATATTTGTATACCATAATAATCTGTAACATATTTGTCTGCAAAATAAACAATATTATCTGTATAGTCCACTTACATAATATCTCTTTTCATTTCTTCAGAATAGGCGGGTATCTCAACACAGCTTTCCCCTTTGTCTCTTGCCTCTTCAATTATTATCTGACGTGTCATAGATTCCTTTAAAATAATACTGTGATAATACATCATCACCGAAGTATGGTCTGCAATAAACGATTGCATAGAAAATTGTTCCAATTAGTACAATAATCATAATACTCATTAGACTATATGCTTTTTCAAATTTTGCTTGTGCTCTCACTTTATCGCTTAGCATCTTACCTCTTCATTACATAGTATTTCAGTCCGTTTATGTAATATTCTTCAATAATTCTATATCTATCATCTCGAAGAACAATTTTTTCTATTACAAATTCATCATACCTATCCGAAGAAATAAATAGCACATCATGTTTAAGTATTTCAGACATGGCTTTATTATTTATTGCCATATCCAAGTCCCAAGCCGATGAATCTATCATCTTAATATGATTGCTTTTTCCTAATGAATGATATATTCCATTAACTCCTTGTCCTACTCCAAAGGCTTCCTGAGGTATGATATCCGCAATTTCCTCTACGTCCGTCTTATATGATTCAAAATCATATGCTCCAGCCTTATTTCTTGCCGCTATTCGAACTCCATCTGTATAAGTATAAAATGCCAAATATATACATACAAACAATGCTATACCAACAATCCCTTTACACAATTGATGCATAAAATCATTCTTTCTTTCTATAGTTACGTGATTCCATAATCTCGCCAAAATAATAACAATTATACACATGCATAACTGATGAACTATTTCCATGCATCCCCAATGAGCTTCATTCATGTAATAAGTGAATAAGACGAGTCCCATAACACTATATGAAAACATGCAATAACTGCAATCCTTTTGATCAATAAAGCCCCATACCATGCCTCCAAGAAATAAAAGAATTATATATATCCACATATGATTTCCTACAGGTGGTATTTGCGTGAGAGTATCATATACCCATTTTGTATTTAAATACGGGAAAAAGTAATCAAGTGTAATCCCTTCTCCTCCACAGATATAGTTATAAATATTTGTAATGCCAATTGAAAATAATAAGGCAGCTACTTCTCCTATACTCAGAATCAAAACATATAAAAATTTTTTTCTACAGTTCAACCCTTTGTTTCTAATGCATTTTAAAAATCCAAATGCGATTACTCCTGCAGCACAGGCAACTCCCGTTTCGATATTCCATAAAAGTGCACAAGTCAATACAAGTAATAAATATATATATGTTTTTTTACTAAGCACTTTATTACTCAATATTGCTAAAACAGCACAAAATAGTAATGGGAAGAAAATTCTTATTGGGAATATAGCAAAATATGAATATGTGGTTCTGATTACACTTGCAAGTATGAGTAAAATAGCCACCCATTTTCTTGGAGCAAATTTATATATAACATAATTCGTGCAAAATTGTGCAAAAACGGAACAAAGAGAGAGTAAAAACATAATCTTTCTAGGAGTACACCTTCCCATCAATTTCAATGGAATTAAAAAGAAAAGCGAATAATGCCCATACAAGCCTGTTGTATAAGCATCAAATGGCACAAAATCATAAACATTATATATTGTCTCAGTCACAGATGAAAAATCGCATAAAGCTATTGTAAAATCGCCTGAACTATTAGCCGTACCTGAATACGGATTAATGTACGTTTGTAAAAATGGAATAACTAATGATAATGTAAATACAGACCATAATGAATAATCCAGCACATCATGATCTTTCACAATGACACAATAAACCCCGACAGTGCAAACAACTATAAATAGTATCTTATACATATTGGGAATATCATTCATTGTTTCAATTATTACGCCTTTTTCTTTGAATTGATCAACAAAATCCCAATGAATAAACCCAATTATGCCACAACATATAATTGCTACACATACTAGATTATTCGTTAGTTCAAATTCAGATCCGTTCAAAAAAAACTTATAAGAACAACGAGATATGAGAAGATATATAACAACATAAAGAAGTAAAAAAAATAAAAGTCCAAGGATATAGATTATTACAAGATTATCTTTGATCAATGGAACAAAGAATTCATCTTCTTTATTTACAATCCCTCTATATAAGTAAAACCAAAAAAATATGAGTATAACAAACGATGTAATAAAAGACCCTATTGAAGGGTATAATTGCGTTTTCTTCATAGATTATATTTGATGATTTCAGAGTCAAATCATCATTTTGCCCTTTCTATTAGATTTACACGCCGTTTTTTTCAAACCCCTAAAACAAATGCCTTTGTTTTCACCAGACCATCCAAGGCGCATTTCCTGTAATTATCATCTGTTCCAATTCATCCTTCTGAGGTTTTGTATCCATGCACTGCCAAAAACCCTTATGCTCATAAGACATAAGCTCTCCCATTGATGCGACAGCTTCAAGCGGTTCTCGTTCGAAAGATGTAGTATCACCTTCTATATAATCAAAAATTTCGGGATTCAACACCATATATCCGGCATTAATTGGGAGGCCGTCTGAATTCCTTTTTTCTCGAAATGACCTCACTGCTCCATCAGCTTTAATATCCAATACACCCTTTGACTGTTCCTGAACCACGGCCGTAAGCGTCGCTATCTTTCCATGCGCCTTATGAAAATCCACCAGCTTGGCTATGTTAACATCACATACTCCGTCACCATAGGTCATCATAAAAGGCTCACTGCCGATATATTTCTGTACTCTCTTTATTCTACCGCCAGTCATAGTCTTCAAACCGGTATCTACAACCGTAACTTTCCAGGGCTCACTGTGTTTCTCATGAACTTCCATACTGTATTCATTGGTAAGATCAAAAGTCACGTCAGAGGTGTATAAGAAATAATCCCTGAACCATTCCTTTATAATGTGTTGTTTATATCCGGCACATATTATGAATTCATTAAAACCATAATGTGAATATTCTTTCATGATATGCCATATTATCGGCATACCCCCTATCTCTATCATCGGTTTGGGTCTGTATTCAGATTCCTCAGATATTCTTGTTCCAAGTCCACCGGCAAGTAATACAACTTTCATATTTTCATTCCTCTTATTCATTATCTAAAAACGGCCATAAGTCATCAAATTCAGCGGCTTTAAGCGAACCGTCAGGCATAACCCTTGAAGCTATTCTAGGAGCCAGTATGCCAAACTCCTGAGTCATGACTTCACATATTACAGGGCCATCCATTGCAAAGACTTCTTTTATCTTCGAAACTATTTCTTCTTTAGACTCTATCTTCACAGACGGAATTCCATAAGTAGCGGCAACAGCACAAAAGTCAACAGAAGGCACACCGCTATCGGGTCCCACCCCAAGGAATCTGTCATTCATATAATTATGCTGATTATGACGTATCAGCAAGTATCCATGATTATTATACACAAACAGTTTGATTGGCAGCTTGTAATATGCAAGAGTTGCAAAATCCTGCACATTCATATGAGTTGCACCGTCGCCGGATAATGCTATAACGTCCCCGTGCGCTGCAGCACCTATAGAAGCTGCCCAAAATCCCATGCAGGAGAATCCGCCGGATATCACATATTTTTGATTTTCTTTCAAGAACCATGATTGTGAAACTACATTGCAAACGCTTCCGGTATCAACAACCACGGTAGAATTATCCGGGGCATTTTCTGATAGCAGTTTGGTGAAATAATAACTGTTGATCCCTTCTTCTTTTTCATAAGAAGGGTCTACAACAGGATATTTCTCTATATTCTCCTTGCAATGAGAAAGCCAATCCTCATGAGACTCTACTTTCCAATTGCTTGATTCCTTTACAAGCCCTTCTGCGAAATGTTTGAGATCCATATGAATCGAAATATCTATAGGCACATCGCCCTTTGCCAGTTCCTTCTCATCAATATCCACCATGATCTTTATCGCATCAGGAGCCAGATGATTCGGATAATAACCAGTTGTGGACTGTGAGAGTCTACTGCCAAGAATAAGCAAAAGGTCACATTCCTGTACCGCAAAATGACTTGCCCTGTCTCCGTATGCACCGGGATGCCCTACAAATAGCCTGCTAGATGATGGGATGACACCAATTCCTCCTCTGGACGCAACCATTGGAATTGAAAAGCTTTCAGCAAATGAAAGGATCTCGTCTCTTACACCTGCACTTAGTATACCATAGCCGGCAAAAATGAGAGGTTTTTTTGCTTTTTCAACCAGTTCCTTGATCCGATTCCAATCAACTGAATCCTCAAGTATCTCTTCAGGCTCGTATCCCTTCATTACATCAGGTATCTGTTTATTCTGTATGTCCACCGGTACATCAATCCAGACCGGCCCTTTTCTTCCGGTCATGGCTTCATGATAAGCCTTCTCCATATGAAAACGTATATCCGCGGGATCAAAAACAGCCGCAAAGTATTTTGTCACTCCCCCTGCTACATGATCCAGAGTGATGCTCTGAGTTCCTTTGGTTCGCATTCCAGTATCCATCTGGTACTTAAGAAGTCTTGAATTAGCCTGTCCTGAGATCACAAACATGGGAGATGAATCGGTGTATGCGCCGGCTACGCCCGTGATCGCATTGGTGGCTCCGGGTCCTATAGTGACCAATGCAACGCCTGGTGCACTGCCTATACGCCCCTGCGCATCAGCCGCCATGGCAGCGACCTGCTCATGTTGACAGCATACCGCATTGAGTTTTTTATTCTTATACAGTGAATCCGTCAGCCACATCGCTGAACTTCCAGAAACCATATATACAGTCTCCACGCCCTTTTTTTGTAAAAAATCAAAAATATATTCAGATACAGTCAATTTAAATCCCTCCACAGGTCTTATTCTATATATCAGAAGTTGCCACTATGCTCATCTCTTTGTCTTTTAGTTTGGCTCTATATACCTCTTCACCAATGCTGTATGATTTATCAACTTTTATACCCGAAAGTTGCTCGACTATACTGCGAACCTCGCTTTTTTTTACAACATCAGAAGTTTTAACCGGAAGTAATACATTTCTTTTTGCGTCACATCTCACAGTAGTCGTAACAGTACGCATGGGATCGTTCATCTCCTGAACGGCAAATGCCTCCCCTCTTGGGCATCTGTTTCCGGAGAATTTGCCTGTAATCTCATCGCGCTTAACCTGACATCCGTTCGGACAAACAGTACAGGTAACAGTATTTTTTTCAGGAAATCCTTTCTTCATGCAGTTCGATTTCTCTTCATCCCAGGATTCCATCATTTCACTCTTTATAAGGTGTACCGCATTCCTTCCAGCCATCTCGCCCTGTTCTGATACATAATCAGCAAGATCCATGACATGGCGCGAGTTCCCGCATGAAAATATACCTGGGATATTTGTTTGCAGATACTTATCGGTTTCGACTGAATTATTAGGCAAAAGCTGTACTCCTGCAGTTAAAGCCACCTCGTTCTCGGGAATAAGGCCTACAGACAGTACTAAAGCATCACAATCGATCCTTCTGGATGTATTAGGGATTATTCTGCCTTGTTCATCCAGGTCGGACAGTTCGACCGCTTCAAGTTTATGTTTTCCTATTATATTAGATACAGTGGTCCTAACATAAAGAGGAATATTGAATTCATATACACACTGACTGACATTACGCGCAAGCCCTGTCGGTTCAGCCATTATCTCCGCAATTGCCAGAACTTCAGTTCCCTCAAGTGTCAGTCTTCGCGCCATAATAAGGCCGATATCTCCCGAGCCCAATATCACGACGCGTTTACCGATCCTGACATTTTTCTCATTGATCAGATTCTGAGCTACACCCGCTGTGTATACTCCTGCAGGACGGCTTCCCGGTATTGAAATATTTCCTCTTGTTCTTTCCCTGCAACCAGTAGCAAGTACTACAGTCCTAGCGTGATATCTCTCAATACCATCTTTTGTATATGCGGATACATCATATCCTTCAACAAGGTTTTTCTTAATTTCACTCACATGACGTGATGTCAGAATATCTGCCCCGACATCTATTGCCTCAGCTATTGCTCGATATGCGTACTCCGGGCCGGTAAGGGCTTTGTTATAGCGGATCAGTCCAAATCCATCATGAATACATTGATTAAGTATCCCGCCCGCTCTTTTATCTCTCTCGAGCACGAAAACCTTATCAGCTCCGGCTTTCTTTGCCGAATATGCTGCCGCCAATCCTCCGGGGCCTCCGCCAATGATAAGTATATCACATTCTCTCATCACTTCACCTCTCCAGAAAACATCTCACTGCCAAAGCCACGATATGTAATATCTTCCGGCTTCATGTCATATTCTTTTACAAGCATTTCAACAATCTTGCTTAGACAATATCCTCCGTTACACCTTCCCGTGGTTGCCCATGCACGATATTTTATAGAGGATATACTTCTGGCACCAAACTTATTCTCAATGGCATCCATGATTTCTCGCTTTGTCACATTCTGACATCGACATATAATCTCGCCATATTCAGGATCTTTCTTGATCAGTTCATTCTGTTCTTCATGAGTCAGTTCTCTGAAACGTACATGACCTTTCCTAATCGGGTTAAAGTCCTTTTTCTCTTTAAGCTCTATGTGCTGTCCAAGGATATCTCGAACCATTCTTGCGATAGGAGCAGATGCGGTAAATCCGGGAGATTCGATTCCGATGAGATTGATCAATCCCAGGCATTCCTCTTCTTCCTTTATAACAAAATCTCTGAATCCGCCTTCTCCGGGAGGAGCCTGTTTAGGGCGTATTCCACAATAATTTCCTATGATATATTTCCTTTCTATTGCCGGAAGTAACGCCTTTGCTTCATTAAAAAGCTTATCCATAACCTCAGGCGTTGTAGAATAATCGTCAGGTTCTTCCTGATATTCCGCACTGGGCCCTATTATTATATTCCCATCGATAGTTGGCGTCAGATGAACTCCCAATCCGCCAATCCCCGGTTTAGGAACAGGATAGGCAGGAATATCAAGCAGTTTGTCAGCTATCTTATCCAAAATATAGTACTGTCCTCTACAGGGATAAATCTTATATTTGTTTATGCCGAGCATCGATGAGATTCTGTCGCAATACAGTCCCGCTGAATTTATTATATATCCGGCCCTAAAATCTCCTTTTTTTGTTCTTACCGTGAAGAATTCGTTATCCCTATCAATGGAAGTAACTTCACTTTCAAAAGAAAAATCTACACCATTATCAATAGCATTCTCAGCATGAGCGATACAGAATTCAAACGGGTCAAAAATCGCTGTATTGGATGACAGCATACCACCGATACCGCCTATTCCCGGCGCAATCGTTCTTATCTCTTCTTCACTAATGAGTTTCAGCCCTTCACAGCCATTAGTCATTCCTCGTGCTATGATACCCTCAAGAGCTTTCATATCATCTTCATCAAAGGCTACCAGAACCTTGCCGGTTTTCTTATATGGTATATCAAGTTCCCTGCATATAGCTTCAAATCCTTTATTTCCCTCTACGCAAAACTTAGCCATGAGGGTCCCGGTTTTGTTATTAAACCCGGCATGTACTACTCCAGACATTCGTCCGCTAGTTCCATATGCAACATCACATTCTTTTTCAAGAACAAGCACATTAATACAATAGCGAGATAATTCTCTCGCTATTGTACATCCGATCGCACCTGCTCCGATAATGATCACATCATAGATTTCATTCATATCAGTCTACTTTCCGATCACCCTTAATTCATTGTCAATCGTTCCGTCTGCTATTCGCTTTTTCAGGCACTTAAGCCTTGTAACTTTCCAACCATCAAATGTCTCTTTGTCAAAATTGACTTCTTCGAAGAACTCAAGAAGCTGCTTGCCGGCACGTTCTATATTCCATTCCGGCTTATAATAATCCTTCAATACTGTAAGGATCTTGTCAGCTGATACGCGATAACTTCTGGGATCAGTATGCTCTCCGGTAAATGTAAGATCGCTTCCGGGCACACACTTCTGAGCCATCTCAGCAAGATCTCTTACAGTATAGTTATTATCATCTTTACCTATATTGAACACTTCACCTTTAACCAGTTCTGCGGGAGCTTCAAGAACAACCAAAAAAGCATTGCTGATATCGCGGATATGTGACATAGGACGTACAGGAGTACCGTCACTCTTTATTTCAATCAGTTTATTGGTATATGCGTAACCCATGAATCCGTTGAACACTATATCACAACGCAGATTCGGGCTTGCGCCGTAAGCAGTTGCTGGACGGAGTATAGTCACTATAAAGCTGTCATCGCATAATTCCTTTAATTCTCCCTCGCACATCCACTTGGTCTTGGCATATGCGGTTATAGGATTCTTGGGACTCTCTTCATCAGCAGCTTTGCTGGTATCTGAAATACCATATACACTCTGAGATGAAGCATATGCAAAACGCTTTACTCCCGCTTCCTTGGCACACTTAGCCATCTTCATGGTTCCCTCATGATTGATAGCGTATGTAAGTGATTCATCAAAATCTCCAAGCGGATCGTTTGAAAGTCCGGCAAGATGGATCACATAATCGACTCCCTCAAAATCAGCAGGTGTACAATCTCTGACATCCTTCTTGATCTGCTTCACCAGTTTCTGAGGTGCGGGCTTTAAATAGCAATCCTCATAGTATCCGATATCATATCCGATAACATCATAACCTTTTTCGTCAGTCAAAAAAGGAACCATTGTTGATCCGATATATCCCAGATTTCCTGTAACCATTATTGTTTTTTCCATTAACTTAGTCTCCTTGTATATTTATTTAAAATACTTACGATAAAACATATGGCAAGCCAGCATATCCTCGGGGAAGTGATCATGCCAGGCCAAAAAGCCTGTATCCCCAGGTTTTAGATCATCATTATCAATGACATACTCCTTGGGAACACTGCAATCATAGACAAATGATACATGATGACTTCTTTCCCTAAATTGTCCTGCAATAATAGGATGTACCTCTAAAGGTACTGAATTATAACTGACTTTGGTGTGTAATTCGGATGCGGCTGTCCTGTTTACCCTGTCTTCTAAAGATTCACGTAGGCGGAGTATACCACCAGGAACATGCCATCCACTTCCCCACCATTTGTCGTTTCTCCATGCCAATAACACGCGTCCTTCTTGATCTCTTACCAAAAGATCGGTATTGACAAGCGGGAGTAGTTCAGATGCCATCAAAAACACTTCCTCCGGAAGTCCTTTTGTCGCGTCATCAATGCTACCTCTAACAATGTCTATAGCTTTTTTCAACTCATCTATATCAGTTTGCATCCTTATGACAACACTTCCTTAATCATCTTTACCATGTAATCGATCTTCTCATCGGTCATACCGGGATATACACCAATCCAGAAAGAATTCTCCATGATTCTGTCAGTATTATCCAAGCCTCCTACCACTCTGTATGCATCAGTTCC
>JAEEGL014289502.1_pt1 | contig 14860 bp, 13 predicted proteins | sample 9134231 | NCBI WGS metagenome assembly JAEEGL01 (sample SAMN16246548, study PRJNA631951) | gut metagenome | biome: gut microbiome; feature: rumen; material: fiber-attached | host: Bos | place: Iran: Karaj | collected 2018-10
AATACTGCACCTCTAAATTAGTTATTTTTCCGACAACTCCCATTACGCCTTCGGCGTTGTACATATATAAAACGTGATATATAACAACGAGCACTACGGTCATCCATCTTATATTATCCAAGTATTTTCTTCTCATATTGTTTCCTCCAAATACTTTAATAATTTGTTCTATGGCTGAATCATACTATTAAAAAGGGGGGCTGTCATAAGATTTCGGTATTCGGTAAGAAAAGTGGGGTGAACGGTAAAAAATGTGTATATAAAGAATAATAAGGCTTGCCTGACGGCAAGCCTTATTTTGAAATGTACATTTTTTTGTACATCGACTCTGCTATTCTATAGATAACAAGGAGGCAGAAAAGATGAAAACATTTGAAAAAGTAATTGGATACGATGAAGTTAAGGAAGAACTCCTTAAGATTGCAGATATGTTTAATAACCCTGAAGAGTATAACAAAATAGGGGCGCATATACCTAAGGGCATCTTGATTCATGGAAGACCGGGAATGGGTAAAACATTGATTGCAAATGAATTTGCAGATATCTGTGGTTGTAACAAAAGGATAGTTAGGAAAAATAGGAATTCCAAGGATTTTATAGATGAAATACGAAATGTATTTGACGAAGCATCAAAAGCCGAGCCTTGCATTATTATTTTGGACGATATGGATAAATATTTATCGGATGAAGATAGCCGAGAAGAGTTCTATGTAGTTCAGGCCTGCATTGATGAAGTATCAGATAAGGACATCCTTGTTGTTGGAACTGCAAATCATATAGGTATTATGCCTGATTCACTTCTTAGAAGTGGTAGATTCGATTTGGAATTTGAATTAGAGGTTCTACCTAAAGGAGTATCTGATCAAATTGTTGATATGAATCTAAATGGTGGTGAACTTCTTGAATCCAGCCTATCTATTGAGAACGTGAAAAAACTCTTTTTGACATTGAGTCCTGCGACAATACTAACAATTTTGAATCAATGCAAAATAAACATGAAATATAACAAAACTGACAGAATACTAAGATCAATGCTTATAGATTCATTTTTGAAGAGTGATTGTGTAACATATGATTCTTACAACACTGAATATATTAAAGAAAACGTCGCATATCACGAAGCCGGACACATAGTGATTAGAGAAATAATAGACCCTCAGAGTGTGAGATTTGCAGCTTTAAAGAATACAGAGAACGGGATATCAGGAATAGTATATGGATCACCTGTATATGACCAGTATAGCGGTTCAAGGAAGAGCGTATGTGAAAGTTTAGCCGGAATGGCATGCGAAGAGCAGAAATTTGGATATATTACTGAAGGATCAATGGATGATATAAGCGATGTTAATTGTAATCTGGAGACTGATGTAAGACTAGGTAAATACAGCATAGATATTGCTTCTTCAGGGCTCTGCTTTAATGATTCACAAGAATCAGATTTAAGACAACAGCACCAGATTGAATCAGAAAAGAAGCGGTTGTATGCCTTGACAAAAAAGACACTGATAGAAAACTGGGCTTTTGTCGAAGAGGTTGCTAGGAAACTGTTAGAATGCGATGCATTGCTGTATTCAGACATACAGGAGATTAGGAGGAAGCATGAAAGCACTGCTTTTACTGCATAGCGACATTTATAATTGTTAATAAAAACTTCAATTATGTGCAATTTTTTGTACATATATTATTGTTATCATATATCTATCTTTTTGAATTATTTAAATAAGGGGGGCTGTATATGAATTACGAAGAAAAATTAAGCAATATTGAGTTTTATGGGATTCATCCATCATATTTACCTCATGTAGGGAATAAATATGAGGAGTATAAAATACTACATATTGCAGAGAGCCATTTTATTAATCAAAGCAAGGGGAAGGAAAAATATGGTATTGAGTATTTTTCTCAACATTGGTGGAAAGAATCATGCTCAGACATAATAAATGATTTAGATTGTAAAGAATGGATAGATACTAGAAGAGTTATTGAAAAATATATGTCTGGAAGAACAGGATCATATTCTATTTTTAATAATATGTCTAAATCATTTAGCAAGATTGTATTAGAAAAAGAAATAGAATCGATTTCATTGAAGGACAAAGCAACGTATGATTATTTTGCATTTATGAATTTTTTCCAAATGCCATCCTTATATGAAGGTAAGAAGTTTTGGAATTCGATATATGATTCTGCAAAAAAAGCGAATAATAAGCAATTAGCATATGATGAGTGGAACAATACCGTAAAAAAATCAATTGAAGTTGTAGATAAAGTGATTGAAATATTAGAGCCTAAAGCCATTGTATTTACAAGTATTTCTGCCGCATGTGCCTATAAAGAAAATGGCGGAAAATATCAAGAAGATAGTAGAATAATATATACGTCGCATCCAGGAATGCCTTATACATGGAATAAAAATCTTAAAAGTTTAGGTGGTCAAAAAGGAATAGACGTATTTGAAGAAGGCTTAAAGAAAATATACAAACAATAAGGGAAAACATGTATACTACCGGAAATAAGAAAATGTTGAATATGCTCATCTTTGATATTCTTCGAGAATACACGGATGAAAACCATTCTTTAACTCAACAAGAGATTATTAAGATACTTAAAAGAGACTATGACATGGAATGTGATCGTCGATCTGTAAAGAGTAACATCATGGCGATTAAGGAAATGTACAGTGATCGTTATGAGATTGCAACTGACCATGGATATAGACTTATCTCCAGAGAATTTGACGATGCTGAACTAAGAATTCTGATTGATAGTGTCTTGTTTTCGAAATCCATATCAACCAATCAAGCAAGAGGTCTAATTAACAAGATTAAACTGCTTTCTAGCAGGTATTTTAACGCCAAAGTATCACATGTTAGCAATTTGCCTGATTTACATCACACTCTTAATAAGCAGGCTATGTATTCACTTGATGCTATTAATGATGCCATTTCAGAACACAAGAAAATAAGCTTTATCTATAATGAGGTTGGGACAGATTTCAAACTTCATCCAAAGAAAGATCACGAATATATCGTCAATCCTTATCAAATAGTGGCTAATAACGGCAGATTCTATCTTATATGCAATACGGATAAGTATGACAATGTATCTCACTATCGAATTGATAGAATGACAGAGGTTCGTATTCTAGAAGAAACGATAAAGCCAATGAAACAAGTTAAAGGTATGGAAAGAGGCTTGAATCTCCCTAAACATATGGCTGAACACATTTATATGTTTAGTGGAGAGAGTGTAGATGTATTGATCTTAGCAGATAAAGGCATCATGAATGAGCTTGTTGATTGGTTTGGAACTGATTTTCGTATCTTAGAAGAGAATGATAAGACTATCAGGATTAGGCTACGAATGAATCCGGATGCTATGAAATACTGGGCTCTTCAATATGGACCATTTGTAGAAGTATTGGAACCGGTAGAATTACGAACTCAAATCAAAGAAAAACTAGAAGATATGTATAAAAAGTATTCGAAGTAAAAGGTATTGGTATTAAAGTATGCTTCACGATTATGAGATAAGAGACGACTTATGCTTTTATCTTGAACAAAAATATAAAGAGGTTAGATTCTTTGAAGAATTGATGATAGGTAGATCCAGAGCTGATATTGTGATGGTTACAAGAGATGGATTATACGGTATTGAGATAAAAAGCGATGCGGATACGTATACCAGACTTAAAAGCCAAGTAAAGGATTACAATAGATATTTTGATTTTAATATCTTGGTAGTTGGCTCGTCACACGCCTCCCATGCAGCAGAACATGTTCCTAAAAACTGGGGAATAATATCTGTTGAAAAGGTGGCTGACAAACTGGATTTCTATGATTTAAGAGAACCGAGTCTAACGAAAGCGAAACTTGCGACTCAATTTCATCTATTATGGCGAAGAGAAATTGCACAGATTCAAGAAATGAATCACCTCTACAAATATCCTGGCAAAAGTCGCAAACATGTTGAGGAATATGTATTGAATAGCATAGATCAGCCAATACTAAAGAATCAGTTGATTGATATATTGTTTGAACGGGATTACACTATATTTGATGATTAAAGGGCTTGTTCCAATTATGGAACAGCCTTTTCTTTTTGCGCTGCTATAATCCATTTATTAGGTGAAGACATTCTTCAATATGTATAGTTAAAACGTCCTTTCATCTTTGTCATATTAATTTGTTCCATGGTGCTTTTCGAATGAAATGATTCTCTTCCTGGAAAGTAGAAAAGTACCTCTCGCGATGCGGGACATAATACCTGCTTAGGAAGATATAGACGCAATCAGATCAGGTACTCCTTTCTGCGATGAGATAAGAAGGTAGAAATGCCTAAAAATAGGCGAGAAAACTAGCATAATGATAATAGACATGGTTCTTTTGGGTGAGTAAAATATTTAATATAATATTTAACGATTATGTAGCTTTTGAATCGTTTAATAAAAATAGATTTTCACTTAATATATTTAAAATGTCTAGTTATTTTAAGAGGAAAATATAATGAAAACTAAAATAATAGAATGGAATATTAATCAGCGCCTTAATTTTTCAGGACAAGATATGCCTGAATGGATAGCAGATGAAATAGCAGAAAAAGAAGCAGGTATTGTGGCTTTGACAGAGGTATACAGAAAAAACAATTGGGAAAAGATAAAGGAAAAAGCATTTGGAAAAAATTATGCAGTATTTGAGTCTGCGAATAATTTAGCAGGTCAAAACGATGTGGCAATTGGAATAGACGTAACAAAGTTTGAAGTGAAATATGCAAGAACTTTCTTTCCAAATTTAGACAAAGTGCCTGATTATCTTGAAGTGAAACTAAAATCAAAGAATACTAGCGAAGAATTTGTTTTTGCTTGCACAAGGATACGATCTTTAACTACCGAGAAAAAATATGACATTATTAAGTTAAATGAACTAAAATTCGTTTTAAAGTTAATGGATTCAGAAGAAAAAGCTATCATTTGTGGAGATTTTAATAACTTTAGAAGAGGTTGCCCAGATAGAGAATGGAATATGAATGAATTGTACAGAATTTGTCATGATTATCATTTTGTTGTAAAAACTCCGACAGGTTCTAGCATTTATGAGGTCAATGAGAACAATGTTCCATATCAGTTTGCAGAGGATCATTTTTTATTAAAGGGTATAAATACTTATTTTGAATTGCTTCCGTACTATCGTGATTTTGTGAAAAGAGACAAAAATGTATACAAGTGGGGGAAGGATTTCCAAAGGTATATGGGGATTGATAAAAATGGTGAAAAAAAATACGAAAAAATTCTTTGCCCATATCCAGATCATGCAATACTTGAAGCAATAATAGATATATAATTGAGAATGAAGAGATGGCTTTAACTAGATTAGTTGACAGTGGAAATCATGGTAACGGTTTATGAACAATAATGAAAGTCAAAATATTATATGTGATATAAGTGTATATGAAGATAGGTTTGAGGTTGATTCGTATATTCAACAAGCATTAGATGAAGCTGAGTCAGAGAGTATTTTTTTGAATGCTGAGTTACAAGAAAATCTTTCAACTATACAGAAAATGACACCTGAATGTGATTGGTTAGACTATGTAATTGCAGGGTGCATTGGCGTTTCGTGTGGATTGATTGATGTTTTTCTAGTAGGAACTCCGCAAAAATCCACGTTGGGAAAGATGTCAGATAAATGGTTTGCAGATAGAACTAAGGATTTTGCAAAATTATGCGGGTGGGATTCTAAAAAAGGGGATTCTCTTTCAGAAGCTATAGAGTTTCTACAGATAAAGTTTAAAGTTCCTTACGATCAAACCAGTTTTGGGAAAGCGGCACAGGATGCTTTTAAAATGTATCCTAAGAATCATCATTTTTTATCTTTAGCACATAATCCTACTTTAGTGGGGTTATTTTTCTCGATTTTGGATCAATTTACTTTAACGTCTCATTTTGTTGTGGGTGGCGAACTTATTTCTCTGCAGTATATAGGAAAAGAATTCGTTTTATGTGGTAACAATCTACCAAGTAAGCTTTTTTGTGGAATAGCAAATTGGTTTGGACACTTAATGTCTGACATATCAGGATCATCAGAAAGTAAGGGAAGGGGGATGGGAATTCCCTCTCCGTTATGGACTTGGTGCAATGATATTATTGCCATAAAAAGAAGCCTAAATATTGAAGCGTCGGAATTTGAAAAAAGCTTCAATGAATTGGCGGAAAAACTATTTGTAAATCAGTATGACGCAAGATTTCAAGCAACTCAGGCAATTCCTGTTTTTGTAAATGAGGCAGTTACTAGATTGTTTTATGCAACTAGAAGAATGATGAAGTATTATAGGGAAACGAGGCCTGAAGAAAGGTCATTTGAATTGTTGTGGAATAAGTGCGAACCATTTTCAAACGCAACTGTTAAAAGGATGCTTACGGTGGCTCACGGATCTTTCTTCGCAATAGATGCTTCTTTTGCTACTGGGAAAGCATTAATAAAAGGAAAAGGAAACTTTGATGTTGCTGAATTTTACATGCGATTTAACATTATTGGAGCAGGAAGATTTGCGGTTTCATTATATGGAGAAGGGCATAGAGCGATAATTAAGTATAATGCAATAAAGGATGCTGAGTTCATAAAAAGACAGAAAGTCATATGCCAATACTATATAGATGGTTTGAAGATTTTAGCAGATACATATGATGACGACGATTTGATCAACTTTGTTGAAGATTTACAAAAAAGCGAATTAGCAGAATTAGCGTTTAATAAAACGGTGAGATTAGCAGATAAAAGAAAAGTTCCTGAGGAGAAAGTATTAAGAAATATAGACGATATTGACAGATATTTTCTGGGAGAATAATTAATGATTTCAAGAAGAAAACAATTAAAAGAGATAAAAAAAGAAACTGAATTGGTTATCGAAGAAGTTAATAAGCAAATTGAAAAACTTGGAAAACATACAAAGGACTTATACGATAATCTGAATGATATTCAAGAATTGTTTGATAAAATCAGAAATATTCCGTCAGAAGAGAAAAAGAAGTATGAAAAACTTAAGAAGATACGATTAAGCTGGAAAGAGCATGCTGAGAAAATAGAAAAAGACTATGACGGGATGATTGCAAAAAATGCAGGTGCTGGAGCGGCAGGTGCAGGTGCCGGAGTAGCTGTGGCAGCTATGGGACCTACAGCAGCAATGGGTATAGCGACTACCTTTGGAGTTGCATCGACAGGAACAGCAATTTCGTCATTAAGTGGTGCCGCAGCAACAAATGCTGCTTTGGCGTGGCTTGGTGGCGGAGCATTAGCCGCGGGTGGCGGAGGAATGGCTGCAGGAAATGTTTTTCTCGCATTATTTGGTCCTATTGGGTGGTCTATAGCAGGAGTGGCAATTCTTGCATCTGGAATAGCGATGATAAAGGGGATAAAAGATCAGCACAGAATTCATGATATTTTTATACTTATAGGCGAACGAGATAAGAAGAAATATAGTTTGGCATCTGTTGAATTGAAAGAAAGAAGCAAGAAAATAAAAAGCGAAAATAAGTTGTTGGCGAATGCAATAAGTAATGTCAAAGCATTTGGGTTAGATTATAAAAAGATGACTGATTCGCAAAAATATGAATTGGGGTCATATGTTAATTTGATGAATTCATCTACTCAGTTGTTGGTAGAACCAATACTCGGATTACAACCTTCCTTTTCGGAAAAGGATTTTTCTAATTATATGCTTTCGAGTAGAAAAAAAGCAGATTCGTTATTATGCCAAGAGTATAAAAACGTTATTATAGCGTTTTCAAATCTTTTGTATGCTATTCCATTAGATGATAAGGATAAGAAATTGTTATGGAAGAGTTTTAAATCTAATAAAAAAATGTTAGAAACGCTAAATATTAAGAAAAAGGAATTGTCTTATCCAGTTATGGAAGCAGCTTATGAAGCTTCGGAAAAAGCAATGAAAAAGAACAGATAAAAAAATGGATGATTATATATTTGAAAGATAACAACTATTTTCAGTATTAATGACATCCAAAATAAAAAAAAGAGGCATTCTTTTGAGCGATCAGGTTTTTGCTATAGTAGCATATATTACTCCTATAGGGTTATTAATTTCATATTTGTCCAGTTTAATGGAATATAGAAGCGATGAAGTGAAAAGACATTTGAAAAGTGCACTCATTCTTGATATCATTGCCGTTTTTGGCATTATTCCAATTTTGGGTACTTTATTCTTTGGCTTTAGTTTGGCTATTACTATAACGACCATAATACAACTATGTTTAGATGAATTTAACGCTGAAGAAAAACCAATATTGTTTGTTATATTAGATTTTTCACGAGACGCTCGAGATACATACTCAGTATTAAAAGGACTATTTAAAAAGAAATCCAATAAGAAGGATAATGTTAAAGAAGAGTTGAATTCGAAAAATACAAATGATTGATTGTTTTTTGGCAATTTTTTTAGGTGTTTTATGTATATTATTGGTTCGTTTAATCTATATAAGATGAATTTTCAAAGCGATAAAGAGGTTAAGAAAAGCTTTGAAAATATAGCAGCAATAATTCGCAAAGAAAACTTCGATGTTATTGCTTTACAAGAAGTGCTTTCGGAACAAGCACTTAAAGAGTTACTTCGCCATTTAGGACCTACTTGGGAAGGTAGATGGGAGTTCCCTCATAAAAGTGCTTCAAGTGCAGCTGAAGGATATGCATTTCTCTGGAACTCGAGAACAATGGGACTAACAGTAAATGATTATGGAAAAGAGTTCGAACCAAGAATACTTAACCAATATAGAATTGATCGAAAGTCCGGACAAACAGAGTTGATAAGAAATCCGTATTATGGACGTTTTACGCCCAGGCTTCTTCCTAAAGTGGAGTTTAGATTGATAAATGTTCATTTTAGGTTTTCCAAAAATAATGAATTAGAATTCTCTGCAGTTAAACAAAGAAAAAATGAATTTGGTGTATTAACGGAAGCTATTTATCCTAAATATGAAGACAAGAGGTACGGAAATAATAACGCTGCATATACTTTTATATTGGGTGATTACAACTTGAATATTGTTAAGTTTCCAGTTAGTGATGATCGAGATCCTTATTGCTCACTTGCTACAGAAGTTGAAGTGGATAATAAGAAAATAATCACGGTACAGGAAGAGTTAACTACACTAAAAAAGTCTGACAAAATGGATTCTGATGATAACTGTAAGGTTGAAATTACAAATTTGGAAGAAGAAAAGACAATAGGTGATATCAACGAATTGCGTGGCAAGGAGAAAAACTATTACGCTAACAATTATGACCATTTTACATACAATGCCAATATTGAAGAAAGAGTGTTTATGCTAAATCATCGTGTTGAAGCTGTAAAAAAATATTATGAAAGAGATTACGAAAAATTCAGAAATGAGATATCAGATCATGTGCCGATTAAATTGATAGTAGAACCTAATACTAATAAGGTTATATTGGGAGGAATACAAGATGTTTATTAAGAAAGAAGAAAAACAGCAGATTATAGACCAAATTGCGAATTTGGAAGAACTTAACAATAAGCAGTCTGAAACAATAAGCGAGTTGAAGAACCAGAATTCTATTCTGATGGATAATCAAGATAAACAGAAAACTGCGTTCAATGATCAAATATCTCAGCTTGTGAAAATCAATGCGAGTCAGGCTGAAACGATAGATGAACTTAAGAAACAGAATACAATTCTTTTGGATAAACAAGAAAAGCAGGGAATAGCTTTTGATTCTCAGTTGGCTGTATTAGAGGAAGCGAAGATTCAACAAAGTGGTATGTTAAAGATTCTTTCTGAACAAAACGCTGAGCTTCAAAGAACTAACATGTCAATGATAGAACAAAGAGATAAAAGCGAAGCAGTTTTAGTTGAGGCGGTTGGAAAGATAGCGGATGTCAAGGAGTATAGAACCACAGTTTATACACCTGAGCAAAAAGAAAAGGCTGCTTATGCACTTAATTTATGTATGGTTTCTATTTCACAGATTGTAGATTATAACGATTTATACATATTGGATCAAGAATACGATATGGTATTAAATAATCTTAATCTAGAGAATATGCCTAAAGACGAGGCATTGCTTAAAATTCTTAAGCAAACATTGGATACTATCACTTATTTCAAAATTCAGGAAGGCGACAAAAAATTTATTGAAATAGAATATCAGCATAATATCAAAAATGCTATTTGGAGAGCGGTTCCAAGAAATCTTAATATTTTGACTTGTGGAGCAGCACCTTGGACTATGGCGGTTTCGGCTGGCTTATCAATTGCGTGTCAGGTTGGAACCGGTTTTATGAATTATCGTCGCAATAAGGCAGATTATAACATTAATAGAGATAAACAATTATGGCAATTACAGCGTTCTGCTATGGAACAGTTTAATGGATTGCGTAGAGATTTGTTTGATACTGCTTGGAGATTGGCTGACGAATATAAGTTTGCTGATGAATTACGATTAACCGAAAAGCAAATTGAACTCTATGATGAAATACTCGATGATTCTGATGATATGAGAAGATTCGAAAGACTGGATATTATCAAAGGAGCATTTGAGGCTTATCCACCTTTCTGGTATTTCATCGGGGATACCGCAGCAAAAATAGCATCAAATGATACAAATAGTATCGACATAAGAAGCAAATTCAAAGCTTTAGCTATCACATATTTTGAAAAATTTATTGAAAAATCAAAATTAAACCTTCTAAGAGAGGATACTTTATTAGCAACTTGTGCTCTAGAGTATATGGAATTGCTAGATATTAATAATGATAGAGACAAGATATATGAATTATTAGAGGTTGCTAATAAGAATGCTGGAAATGAGAATGATATTATTGAGCTAATAGGTGTAGCTTATATGAAGATGGATGATTATATTCATTCATCACAAGCATTTAGAAGATTAATTAACGAAGGATACAATATTGGAATTAACTCTCAACTTTTGAGTTCACTTTATGTTCAGGAATACTTGAATGATAAATCTGATGAAAAACATAAGAAGGAAGTAGAAGAACTATATTCTCTTTTGCTGTCTAGAACAAAAGGACATAATATATTTAGACTTCCTAAGGATTCAGGAGACGATTGGAATAAAATTAATACAGAATTTTTGAGCATTCAACAATTCAGGATAATCGAGCAGTTCAATAATATGATTGAACAATTGGAAATCAAATATAACATTGAATACAACAAATTATTACCACTCGATTTGATGAGAAACAGAGTATTTCCTGATAATTGGTATAAAGATGACGATGAAGTAATGTTCAATAAGAGAATCTATGAATTAACAAGGATAGCAAAACGAGCGGATTTATTTGTAAGTTATAGCAATTATTATAATGAGGAGAACTATTCGAATGCTGTTCTTGCTTTATTTAGCAAAATGATTAGTTGTGTTAATAATCATCTTCAAAGCATTATTTCTCTTGACGAAGCATCAGAATACGCTGTTGTTGCAAAGGATTCTGATATAAACATTGATATATCAGATTATCTATTTAATTCTTTAAGATTCTATTCTGGGGCTATTAGAGGAATTGATAATGCCTTTGAAAACAATGAGGCAGACAGTTCCTTTATAGAAAATGTTAAGAACGCGAGATACAGTAATCTTACTAATAGCTATTTCACTGAATTATCTAAACGAGGAGAGGATAATATTAAAAAGATAACTAATATGAGTGATCTTTTTGATATCGAATCTAAAATTAGAGCATTGTGTGTAGATCAAGGCATTCGCATTATGAGTCAGAGTAAGGTTGATTCTGACCAAGAAGTGAAAGATAATATAATTCCTCTAGAAGTAATATATGGAGAAAGCGCTCAGGTTAAGAAAGATAATCAGTATACAATGCTGAGCAAAAAGAGAGAAATAATCAATCAATTAAAGGATAACGAAAAGGACATTGTATTAGATCCGAGTGAAACTGTTATTCTTACTGATAAAGATAGTATAAGACTTTATGCTAACAGGTCTAAACTGGCATATGATTTGTTGAAAAAGAATATTTTGGCGATTATTAATGATTTAGGTAAGAAGAATAAGGATTTAATCTTCACCATGGATGGAATCTATATAATCGAAAATGATCGTTATCTTTCTTCGGGCGAAGTATTCAAATATCTTGATACAAAATACTTTAAGACAAATACCATTACTTTTGAAAGAAAGCGTACTGTAGCTCATAGGGTTACATATACTAATCCAGCTATAAACATGGATAAGTTCAATTCAGTTATTATGGATATAGGAAAAATGCTTAAATCGGTTTAGATAATAGAGTAGAACTGGAAAAAGAGTTTGGTATGGCATAATATGAGACTATGTGGTATAAAATTTTTAGGAAAATATATATTTAAGTAACAATTATTTGCAGGAACTCTTGATTGATTGTATTTTTGTAATCGGCGGGTCAAAGGAGGAAAAAATTGTCAATTTTATTTCTAAATGATCACGCCAAGATTACAAATAATCTTGATAGTGATTACTATTACTTGATTTCTTTACTGTATCCTCAAACTTATGGGGAAGAAAAAGAAGAATGGGAATTTCTTAGAATCTTAAGAGCTAAGGCTAATAAAAAAACAATTTATGACTCGAATGCTCTTTTGAACGCTTGTTTGTTGTATGATGATCCATATAACAAGGAATTAGACATTGTTAAGTGGATTAAATCTGTAGACACAAATGGCCAAGAAATAACCTTAGTACCCAACGATAATGTGTATGGTTTTTTGAAAAAATATAAAGTAGATTTAAAAGCTTTGTTTTACTAAATAAAAATAGCAGATTACATAATACCAAATCAAGTAAAATAAGAAACAATCAAAAAAGGAAAAGAGAGCGTTACATTATTATGTAATGCTCTTTTTTTACTTCATTTTATTATATACTAGGTTGAAAATATTAGAGATAGGTGATAATATTTAATTGCTAAAGGCGTAATACTTTAATTTTGAAACATTGTAATTTAGTGTTTATCATTTCTTATGCAAGTGGGGATTGGTAAACAAAGAAGAACAAAGAATTGAAATTAATTTATCATGTCTGACGGCTTTATTTCTGTACAGAAATATTGATTGTTCAGGCTATTATTATGCCTTCTAGTCAGTAAAATTATTAGGAGGTTTTTTTAATGTCAAAAAAAGAATGGTATGAAGTGGTCCAGGAACAATTGGGCTACAAGTTTAAGAATCAAGACCTTCTTATTCAAGCGTTTACCAGAAAAACATATGCTTTAGAGAATGGTGGCGCTGACAATGAGATTCTTGAATTCGTTGGAGATAGGGCTTTGGACCTAGTGGTAACCAAAATACTTATGAAAGAATATGGTTATCTAACTAAGGATACCGAAGATTACGATGACGGAGAAGATGACAATGAGTTTTACTCTGAGTTGACGGAAGGAGAATTAACTGAGCTTAAGAAACGTTTAGTTCAAAAGAAAACACTTGCAGATAGAATTGACAGATTAGGCTGGAATGAATATTTAATTCTCGGAAGAGGGGATGAGAAGAATAATGTTCAGGAAAAAGATTCTGTTAAAGAAGACTTGTTTGAGGCAATTATTGGAGCTGTAACAATCGATTCAAATTGGAATTTTAGCGAAATAGAGGAGATTGTTGCTCTTATGTTGGATCCGGAACAGGAATTAGAGGATGATAGTTCTATTAACTATGTATCTTTAGTTCATGATTGGTATGTTTCATTTTACGGAGAACTCCCTGTATTTGCGTGCAGATTGAATTACGGTTGGGAGCGCTTGGGTTCAATTGGAAATTCTACAGGAAGATATATTTGTGAGACCACACTTGGAAATTATGAAACAAAAGGATGGAATACATATCCTAATGTTACGGTAATGCATCAGGGACAATCATTCTGGGGATTTGGAAATTCTAAGTGTGAGGCTAGGAAGGATGTATGTTATAAGATTTATGACTTTATCAAGAAGAATGGTTTATTAACCACTATTAAAGACGAGATAGACAATCCTAATAAGGATGAAGCTATTAATCAACTTGAGATTCTTGCTAGAAGAGGGTATTTTTCACTACCAATTTATTCGTTTAAGGAAGCATACGATAAAGATGGTAATCCTATTTGGAATGCAAAATGTCAGATAGAGGAATACTCGGTAACTATGAATGCAAAAGCTTCGTCAAAAAAAGAAGCAAAGAAGAAGGCTGCATTCAAAATGCTTAATTATGTTTTAGAGTCGGAGGATTAATAGTATGAATATAAATAGAAGTAATGCATTAAAGTTGTGGGATGAAACATACGGAGAAAACGCATATATAGTAAAAGATTTTCATGGTAATTACATGTGTAGAGATGGATATGGTAATAAAGACTATAATATTGCAATTAATGGTAAAAACGTAAATTGTGGTTGGAATATCCATCATATGAAACCCAAGAGCCTGGGAGGCGGCAACGCAAAAGATAATCTAATATGTACAAATATTGAGACAAACAAAAAGGCCGGAAATAAAACTACGTATTGGATTGATAACAAAAAATACCAAATAAAGAATAATGAAGAAAACCAATGTGAGATTTGGCAATTACAGTAGATTGGCTCTGCTTATGTGACCAACAACTAGTGGAGAAAGTAAAACACCTAAAAAAATAAAGCGCTTTGTATTAAACAAAGCGCTTTATTTTTACTGTGAAATCTGAGCACGAAGTTTTTCATTCTCTTCTTTGAGCTTTTTGAGTTCAGCTTCAATGGCATCTGCACGAGCTTCTGCTTCGGCAGCTTCAGCTTTTGCACGTTCAATATCATATTTATACATTTTATGAAAGTTTTCTTCGTTATATAAGTCTAATAACAT
>JAEEGL014471725.1_pt1 | contig 14860 bp, 10 predicted proteins | sample 9134231 | NCBI WGS metagenome assembly JAEEGL01 (sample SAMN16246548, study PRJNA631951) | gut metagenome | biome: gut microbiome; feature: rumen; material: fiber-attached | host: Bos | place: Iran: Karaj | collected 2018-10
ACCTCGTAAAGGACAACTCTGAGACTCCAAAGAAGGTTGGTGACGCTGTACAGGCAGGCGAGACTCTTGGCTACATCGAGGCCATGAAGACCTTCAACGCCATCCGCGCTGACAAGGCAGGCACTATCACCGCCATCCTCGTCAACTCTGGTGACTCTGTCGAAGAAGACGATCCAATCATGAAGTTGGCATAAGAAGCCCCTCCCCTCACCCTCCCTGCGAGGGAGGGGGTGGTTTCAAACAAATCAAAATAAACAATTAACTCAAGTAGAATCCTCCCCATAAGCATTCTACTCTCCCCCCTATAGGGGGAGCGGGGAGGGGGTCTTTATGGAAGAAATACTGAATAACATATACCAGATGACGGCATTCAGCGACATCATCGCCGCCAATGGTACATACCTCGTAATGTACTTGCTTGCCTTCGTGCTGCTGTACCTCGGCATTGTCAAGCACTTCGAGCCCCTGCTGCTCATCCCTATCGCCTTTGGTGTGTTGATTGCCAACTTCCCTGGCGGTGACATGGGTGTGTATCAGGCAGACGAAGCCGGACGCATCGTCGATGCATCAGGCAAAGTGCTCGCAGAGAACATCTGGGAGATGTCGCTTCCCCAGATTGCGCACGACCTCGGACTGATGAACTTCCTCTACTACATGCTCATCAAGACAGGTTTCCTGCCACCAGTGATTTTCATGGGTGTAGGTGCGTTGACCGACTTCGGTCCTATGCTCCGCAACCTTCACCTCTCCATCTTCGGAGCTGCCGCTCAGATGGGTATCTTCGCTGTGCTCATCATCGCTGTGGCATCTGGTCAGTTCAACATCAAGGAAGCTGCATCGCTCGGCATCATCGGTGGTGCTGATGGTCCTACAGCCATCTTCACAACCATCAAGCTGGCTCCTCATCTCTTGGCTCCTATCGCCATCGCAGCCTACTCCTACATGGCACTCGTGCCCGTCATCATCCCACTCGTGGTGAAGATGCTCTGCTCAGAGAAGGAACTGCGCATCAACATGAAGGAACAGGACAAGCTCTTCCCTTCTGGCCAGAAGATGAAGAACGAGAAGGTCATCAAGATCATCTTCCCTATTGCTGTGACCACCATCGTGGCATTGCTTGTTCCATCAGCAGTATCGCTCATCGGTATGCTCATGTTCGGTAACCTCCTGAAGGAGATTGGTTCAGACACAGGTCGTCTGTTCGACACCATTTCCAACTCCATCATGAACACCGCCACCGTCTTCCTCGGTCTCTGCGTAGGTGCTACGATGACCGTACAGGCATTCCTCAACTGGACAACCATCGGTATCGTCGTGGGCGGTTTCTTCGCATTCGGTCTTTCTATCGCATCAGGCATCTGCATGGTGAAGATCACCAACCTCTTCAGCAAGAAGAAGATCAACCCGCTCATCGGTGCAACAGGTCTTTCCGCTGTGCCTATGGCATCCCGTGTCTGCAACGAGATTTCTACCAAGTACGACCCCAAGAACCACGTCCTCAACTACTGCATGTCTTCCAACGTGTCTGGTGTGATTGGTTCAGCTGTCGCAGCAGGTGTGCTCATCTCTTTCCTGCAGAACATGAGCCTGTAAGAAACACACATTATATATAAATATAAGAATGGGCAACCGAACACATCGGCTGCCCATTTTAATTACCAAAGGAATACAAGGAAAATATGAGTAGCCTTTTATAAGCTCAACACAGGGTTTTGCAAGTGAGCCGGTTTACACTACGTGAACAAAGAGATTTGACCGCAGGAAAGCCTATTCATGTTTCATAGAGGTAACCGCGAGGTAACCGCGAGGTAACCGCGAGGTACATCGGAGGTACTTCGGAGGTACTTCGGAGGTGCTTCGAGAGCACCTCAGCCCTTCGAAATGGCAAAAAAGAAAAAAGTAGTATCACAAATGGTAAAAAAACGCGAGTTAACTCAAATCATCCGATGAGTTAACTCAAATGATGAAATGAGTTAACTCATCGTTCTGGAGGAGTCCCTCTCATTATCTTGTATTTATTCCAAAAATCGTGATTTTTTGGAAACAGTTTCCAATATTCTCAAATCTTTAGAAACTTTTCGTCTCCTCTAAAGACAATAGCCTACTGTCTCGTATAAGCTTGCCCTACTCTTTCACATAACATTACCCTACTAATCGGCTATAGAATTGCCTACTGATGTTTCCCATCCTAAAACTGCTCCCAAAATCCGTCACTCGAGTCGATTTGTCATTTGATTCGAGTCATTCGATGAATTGACTCGAGTGCCATTTTTTTCTGTTCCGTTCTAAAACTTTTTTCATCGCGTTCAAAAAAATTTAGAACGCATCGTAGGAAATAGGTCATTGAAAGGGCAAAAAAGAAAAAAGTGGGGGAATTATTGGGGGGATAATGAAAAAAGTGGTTAATTTGCAAACGAAAATCAAAAACACATGCCTATGAAAAGTAAAGAAGACAAACCCATTATTGGGCATATCGGAGTAATAGGGCCTCAGATGCTTACTCGCCGTCGCAAAAGACAGCGAGTGTTGAGTGTGGAGGAAAAAGACAAACTTAGAGCTCAAGCCAAAGCAGCTTATGAAATTCGTATCACTCCAACTACAAGAGTATCCTATTGAGCCGTCGTCTTCGAAATAAATATCATAGGAATGGGGAAACTCACCATTGCACCCTCCAAAAATAAAAAGCATAAAGGGGAACTCTTGTTCCCAACACTATAATGACAGGTTCCGTTGAACCAATTGTTTCACTAAAACCAATATGCCTATGGGCTGAGATAACATATAATTAAAGACATATAGAAAGAAGCGTCCGCTTAGAATCTGGTCTTCAGAAATTTCGCCAAAAATAAAGAACTACCAGGAGTAAAAAGCAAGGATGCTCACGCTGATGCGTGGGCTTTTACTCGTATATGGTAGTTGGGTGTTTGGCGATAATCTAATAAAATGCCAATAACTATAATGATTATCAGATACTTGCGAAAAGAAAAGGCTTGACTGAGTAACAAATGAGTAACAAAACGGACTTGAAATGATTTTTATGTTACTCTGACGATGCAAAGATAATCAAATTCTGATAATCTACCAAATAATCAAAGAAAAGAATAGATTTTTTCCTTTCGCCAGCATTGAGATAAATCTACTGGCGAAGAGAAAAAAGAAGTTTAGTTCGAGTTGTGTATATATAGCAAGTGTCGATATTAAACTGCTTATTAAAGTTGAAAAATCGAAATAAAAGTCAATTTTTCAACGTATATCGTCATTATTCATGCCATATTCGTTCTTCTTATGAAAAAAAAGTTGTATCTTTGTACCATAATCAAGACATATAAAATGAAACGCAAAAGAATCAATCGACTGAAAGTTGTACTTGCAGAGAAAGGAATGACCAATAAACAATTAGCAGAAATCTTAGACAAAGATCCTGCTGTCATCTCTAAATGGGTGACGAATGTTGCTCAGCCTAATGTTGAAATGTTTATCCAATTGGCTAAAATATTGGAGGTCAGTGTGGATGAATTATTGTGGACTGAAGAGTAAATAATAATAATTAACGTGTATATAATTTTAAATTATGTCATATATACCTAGCGAAGGTCTTAGCTGGCGGGGATTATTAAAGGGTTTCCCGAAAGCTACAAATTTAATGCAACCATTGTTTGAGGCTTTTACAAACAGCCTTGAAGCCATTGATATGCGTAAAAAACACAGTGAAGAGTTTTCTCCATATATCTGTTTAGATTTTTATTTTAATAGGAATCTAGAGAATCAGAATGATGGTTTGACACGCCTTTCTATAACGGATAATGGCATTGGATTTGATGATGATAATTTTGACCGTCTTAAAGTCTTCAAAGATGACACTAAAGGATATGATAATAGAGGTTCTGGGCGTATACAACTAATACATTCCTTCACCACAGCAACATATGAAAGTGTGTATGAACAGGATAACCTTTACAAATACCGAAGATTTGTCTTGTCTAAAGCCGAGTCGTTTTTACAACACAATTCTATTTTACGTCTTGATGAAGAAAAAAATGCAAATGATGGGTCTGAAATAAAAACAACACTATACCTTGATGATTTGAGGAACAAAACAGATGTTAAGTTTTTTAATGAAAAGAGTATTCAAGACATCAAGGATTCTTTGTTAGATCATTATATTCTATATTTTTGCGTTAATAAAAACAATTTGCCTCAGATTGTCATCAATTATTATCAAGGTTCTAATGTAATTGCATCTCGGTCGATTAGCTCTGAAGATGTACCAGATGTTTCACATGAGGATGAGACTATCAATGTACCGTTGAGTAGAATCTCATCTGACATGAAAAGAATAGAAGCGTCTAACGAAAGTGTCGAAGTAAAAATTAAATCATATAAACTCTCACAAGGACAAATAAAAAGAAATTCTGTAAAAGTAACATGTAAAGGAGAAGTTGTTGATTCCGTGAAAGTAAAATTAGATTGTTTGCCTTCTGACATGCAGATTGGAACATCATTTTTCTTGTTCTTATTGTCTAGTCAATATTTCGATAATCGCGTAGGAGACAGTCGTGACACTCTGGAAATTCTTAACAGGACTGAATTTAAGAAAAGGGCGAAACAATATGGAATGATTGAACCACAAATTGTATTAGACGATTTACAAGAAACGGTTAGTAATAAAGCAGGAGAAATGTATACAGAAATAAGCGAGCAACAAGAAATACACGCGATGCAATTAGCCACATTAAAGCAGACATATATGTTATCAGATGAAGCTTTAGCAGAAGCAGATGTCAATGATAGTGTGGAGGATATATTGAAAAAAGCATATGCATATGATGCAAAATTAATAGCAGAACGTGATGCTGCATACCATTCAATGTTAGAGGAATTAAATTCATTGGACACTTGTTCCCCTACATATCATAATGATTTGCAGAGTCTTGTTACAGAAATGACAAAAGCCATTCCTATACAAGATAAAGAATCTTTGTCTCGCTATGTTACTCATCGTAGGCTTGTTCTTGATTTGATGGCTAAGATTCTTGATAGAGAAACAAATTCTCAAAATATCGAGGGTTCTAGAAATATTGATGAAAAATTGCTTCATAATCTGCTATTTACCCAACATTCTGACAATGTGGGGAATAGCGATTTGTGGATGCTGAATGAAGATTATTTGTATTTTAAGGGTGTTTCTGACCAGCCTCTTAATCAGATTGAAATTGATGGTGTAAAGCTATTTAGGGATGAAGTGACGGAAGAAGAAGAACGCTATTTGTCTTCCTTGGGGGAAAACAGACGAATTAAAAGGCCCGATATTCTGTTGTTCCCATCTGAACGAAAATGCATTATCGTGGAATTGAAAACCCCAGAAGTCAATTTAGCTTTGCATTTAGACCAGATAAAAAAGTATGCTTATTTACTTAGAAATTTTACGTCCGAATCATTTGTTATTGACACCTTCTATGGGTACCTTATAGGTGAGGCTTTAGAACCTAGAGATATTCGTGCTGCGGATGGAGACTTTAAATATGACCCCAAGTTCAACTTTATGTACCTCCCATCTAAAAGAGTTGTTTATGAAAATGATTGTACAGGAGGACAAGATGGAAGTTTATATATGGAGGTTATTTCATATTCAGAGATTTTGAAAAGAGCAGAAAGAAGGAATGAAGCTTTCACCTCTAAATTATTTCCACCTAAAGTCGAAGATGTTGACCAACAAGATTCTGAACAAATGGAAACGGAAATGGAGGAAACAGAGAATAATCTATTTGAATAACAATAAGGGAACATGCCTACATTACATTGGATAGGAAAAGATAAGGTTGTCAACCATCATGCGGAAGTGCCCTTCCGCGTGTTGGAACATAAATATGGGTATCGAGGAGACAATCCTTCAGATACCTCGGATGCTCATAGTGGCAACAAAATTATTCATGGAGATAATCTTGAGGCATTGAAAGCGTTGCTGCCGGAATATGAAGGGAAGATAGACTGTGTTTATATTGACCCGCCATATAATACCGGTAATGAAGGATGGGTTTATAATGATAATGTTAATGACCCGCATATCCGCAAGTGGCTTGGTGAAGTGGTTGGTGTTGAAGGAGAAGATCTTAGCCGACACGACAAGTGGCTATGTATGATGTACCCAAGATTACGATTGTTACATCAGTTATTGTCGTCAAATGGAGTGATTTTTATTTCGATTGATGATAATGAGTGTGACCATCTAAAACTGGTATGTGACGAAATATTTGGTAGATGTTGTTTCGTTGCAAATGTTTCGTGGCAAAGAACATATTCTAAGCGAAATGACAGACTGGGTTTTATGACGGAGGTCGAGCACATTTTGGTTTTTAGTAAGACAAAAGATTGGCTTCCTAATAGGCTTCCAAGGACAGATACAATGAATAGTGGATATTCAAATCCTGATAATGATATTGCCCCATGGACTTCTGTTATAGCAACAGCACCAAGTGCGACATCGCATCAAGGAATGGTATATGCCATACAACATCCGATTACAGGTAAAATGTTATATCCACCAATTGGTAGGTGTTGGACATTTGAACAGACAGAAATGTTCAGAATAATGTCTAAGTGGGCAGATTATCATTATGAAGAATTAAATGACAAAGAAAAAAGAGCATCAATATGTAAGGTCTCAGTTTCTGACATAAGAATTGGAGTTAAAGCAATTGTTCTTTCTAAAACTCTGGAAGAATCAAGACTAAAAGCAAAAAAAGTACAGGAAAAAGGTCCTTGGCCTATACTATATTTTACAAAAAACGGCTTAGGAGGTATAAGAAGAAAAACATATCTTGACAAAGTAGACGGACCGCCACCAACAAACTTTTTTGCATGTAATGAAGTTGGGCATACAGATGGTGCTACAAAGGAATTAATGGATATTTATGGCGGTTTTTCTCTATTCGATACTCCGAAACCGACTCGTCTGTTGGAGCGAATATTAACAATCGCGACACAAAAAGACAGTATAATTCTCGATTCTTTTGCTGGTAGTGGCACAACAGCCCATGCAGTATTAAAAAAGAACAAGGAGGATGGTGGTAACAGGAAGTTTGTTCTTATTGAATTAATGGATTATGCAGAAACCATAACAGCCGAGCGCGTTCGTAAAGTTATAACTGGCTATGGTGAGGATAAGAAAGCAAAGGAAGGTTTAGGCGGTTCTTTCGATTATTATGAGCTTGGCGAGCCATTATTCAAGGCAGATGGAAACCTGAATGAGATAGTTGGCAAAGACAAGATACGCTCATATATTTATTATACTGAGACACATGAACCTTTGGTCCGCGAACAAGATACAGAATATCCGTATCTGTTGGATTATCATGATGGAACAGGGTATTTCTTCTATTATGATGCTAATGAGATAACAACATTATCTCACGACACTCTTAATATCGTTCCGAAGAAGGCAGACCACTATGTGATTTATGCTGATGTCTGTGCCATCAGTAAGGAACAACTAGCACAGTTGAATATTACATTTAAGAAAATTCCTCGTGACATAAATAGGTTTTAAGATATGCAGCTAAAAGAATATCAACACCAAACACTCCGAGATTTGGAGTTATATATTGAGACTTTGAACAACAGCAAGAGTCTCTCTGTTGCCTATTCTCAATATTGGGCAGATAAAGGTGTTTCTGTCAACGGTTTCAACAATAGTTATCTGCATCCCTATATTAACAGCGTTAATGGAGTACCCCGTGTTACTCTGAAAGTTCCAACGGCAGGAGGTAAAACTTTTATCGCGTGCAATGCAATCAAACGGATTATGGATAAGCTACAGACTGGTGCTCAGAATCAAGTCGTGGCATGGTTTGTACCCAGTGATACTATCTTGAAACAGACTTTAGAGAAATTGCAAGATGTTTCTCATCCATACAGACAGACTATTGATGCTTTGTTTTCTCATCGTGTTGTAGTAGTTGATAAAGAGGCTGCATTAATGGGACAAGGCATTAGTCCTGTTCAGATGCATGACAACTTGACAATCTTCGTGTTAAGTGCTCAGTCGTTTATTGAGACTATTCGCGTTAAGAAAGATAAAGCTGCAGAACAATTGAAGCCGCGTGCGTTTCGTGAGAACGGAAACTTTTTAGAGCATACACAATACTATACTCATCCAGAACAATTGATTAGCGGTGCTGATCCAACGGCATTGATTCAAGTAATTGCACAACAGAATCCTGTGGTGATTGTGGATGAAAGCCACAACTTCAAAGCGGATTTGAGAGTCGAGTTGCTTAACAACATAAGCCCAAGGTTTGTTTTGGAATTGACAGCCACCCCACGCGATAATAGCAATATCATTTCTTTTGTTGATGCCATGCAACTGAAACGAGAGAACATGGTAAAACTGCCCGTCATTGTGGAGAACCGAAATACACCGAAAGATGTGCTTGTGAATGCAATTAGAATGCGCAACAGTTTGGAGCAACACGCTATTGAAATGGAAAAGCAGGGTGGTCGGTATATCCGTCCAATTGTCTTGTTCCAAGCTCAACCTAAAACTGAAAGTGACAACATAACCTTCGACAAAATAAAAGCCAATCTTATCAGCTTTGGCATCCCAGAGAATCAAATTAAAATCAAGACAGCCAATAAGGATGAGTTGAAAGGTCTTGATTTAATGAATCGTGGCTGCGAAGTACGATACATCATAACGGTGAATGCGTTGAAAGAAGGGTGGGATTGTCCTTTTGCGTATATATTAGCTACGCTCGCCAATAAAACAAGCAAGGTGGATGTGGAGCAAATATTAGGCCGTATTCTTCGCCAACCTTATACTGCTCAACATCAAAATCCATTGCTAAATCTTTCATACGTGTTCACCAGTAGCAATGATTTCCGAGATACTGTTGAGAAAATCATATTGTCTTTGCAAAAGGCTGGATTCAGTAAAAAGGATTTCAGAGAGGCTACCCCTGTTGAGTTGCCAGAGACATCAAAGCCAACAATAACAATTCCAGGATTCTTTGACACTCCAAAGCAAATAGTGGAAGAGAACGAAAAAGATAATGGCATTGACTTAACGGAGGAAGAATCATCTGCCATTAAAGAACAGTTAAAAAATACTGCTCAAAATGAAGATATTCAGAACTTGCAAAAGCAAGCAGAACAAATGAACGAAGAGTATAATAAACAAATAGAAGAACAAACCAATGGTGGAGAACTTGATCCGCTTGCGGCAATTACACCGAAAGAAATGTACTATCCAATCAATGAACATTATAAAGAGGTCGCAGCAGGAATGAACCTCCCTATCTTCTATACAAAAACTGTTGCATCTATTTTTTCGGATGATGAATGGATTCCATTGGAAAAATCAATGTTAACCAAAGGCTTTGACTTGCCAACCAAAGATGCGACAGTAGATTTTACAATTGTTCGTCCATTGGGTGTAACTATTGATGTCGCAGAGTCGGGTGATGATTACATTCCTGTGCGTCGTAGTAATCAGCAGGCCATTGACTTCATCCGCCAGCAATATATGGATAAGTCGGCAACAGTTCAGAAGGATATTTTAAGTAGGCAGATTGCTAGTATGATAAAACTGGATAACGTTGTGGAGCCTGATATTAAGAAATATGTAGATCGGGTTATCGCTAATCTTGATGCAGATGCAATATCAAGTCTTGTGGATAATCTTTATCTATCTCGTGATACTATACAGGAAAAGATAGAAGGATTGTTGAAAGACTATCAAAAGCAAGTCTTTCAGCAATGGTTGAATACTGGAAGAATTCAACTTGACGGCCATTATACTTTCCTGGAAGCAATTGCCATGACGAAAGAAGAAATCGTTGGTATCGACAAGGGACTTTATGTTGCTGAAGAAACCGTCAACGACTTCGAGTATGATGTTATATCTGCTATTGCAGACAATCCGAATGTTCTTTTCTGGCATCGCAATCGAGAAAAGAAGGAATTCTGTATCAATGGTTTCATTAACCATTATCCAGACTTTATTGTTCGTATGAAGTCTGGTAAGACGATTCTTGTCGAGACAAAGGGTGATCATTTGGTAAATGATGACTCAAAGAACAAAATCTGGCTTGGCAACAAGTGGGCAGACCTAGCAGGCAACAACTATAAATACTTCATGGTCTTTCAAACAAAAGAAGTCGAAGGTGCAATTACAGTGAAGCAGTTATTGCAATATTTGAATGAGTTGTAAATATAAACAAACATAAGTATGTTGTATAATCGAAATTCTTTTGATTCGTTTACTGTAATCGAATGGCATGATTTTCATGACAGAATTATTAGTGCAATAGATCGTGAAATAGAGACTTGCTCTGATGAATACATTCTTAATGTAAATGAGAATGAATACATTGCATATTTGACTGATAAATATTCTTTTGTCCCCTTGGTAATTGACAACAGTTCCGAAGAAATAGAGGAGCCGAAAGAATTTCAAGAAGATTTATCACAGTATGATAATAGATACGCATATACGAGATATGGAAGATATCGCATTGGCTATTCTATACAGATTTCATATTCGTATAGTGGAAGTGGGGAATTATTTAAGGTTCGACCAAACTCATTTACATTAACTAGCAATAAAATTATGGTTGATGAACACTCTTCAAGAGTTTCTTTTGAAATTAAAGTGTATTCTCAAGATGTTTCTGAGTTTCAACGTGAAAAAGATTCAGCGTATCATAGAGCCTTTACAAATGTAGCAAATATAAACCTTTGTATAAAAGGATACAATGATTCTCTATCAAGATTAGTGAAACAAAAATTTAATAATGCAAAACAAAAAAGATTATCAAAAACTAACTTTTTCGCTGCGATTAATGTAAAGAAGTCAACAGTTTCTCCTAATACCTATGGGGTGCCAGTTGTGACAAAACGTGAAATAGTTAAACCACAATGTCCGAAAGCAAAAATGTTTTCCCCAGAGCCTTGTCTTGACATGTCGACCTACAAAAATATTATAGCAGAACTGAATCAGGTCGGCTCTAGTATGGAACGTAAGCCCTCCCTCTATCTTAACAAGGATGAAGAAGGATTGCGTGATGTTTTCTTGACAATGTTGGAAACTCGTTTTGAAGGAACTACTGCTACCGGTGAGACATTTAATCATGGTGGAAAGACGGATATATTACTTAAGAATTCTTCAGATGGCTCAAATCTTTTTATCGCAGAATGCAAATTTTGGCATGGCTCCAAACATTTTAAGGAAGCTATTAACCAACTATTTGACAGATATTTGACATGGAGGGATTCTAAAACAGCACTAATAATTTTTGTAAATGGTACAGATTTTACAACAGTTCTTGAATCGATAGAGGAAAGCATTGTTTCCCATCCATATTATGATAGATTGAATGAACTACATGGTAAGACTTCGGCTAACTATATTTTCAGATTACCGCAAGATGCGAAGAAAGAGGTGTATCTAGAAGTAATGGCATTCAATTTTGATAAGAATAAAGTTGCGGAAAACTATATCTAAACAACAGGAACTATATGAGTACTCAGCGTCATAGAATGGTTTTTAAAGACATTCTGGAGAAAACCATCTTGCCAGAAGGAATTTCTGTTGAAGAAAGGAATGAGAGATTGCTTCCATTATCAAAGCATATTGTTGAGCACATTCCTTCAAGATTATTCCGCTACAGAGAATGTTCTGAAATGAATCTTGATGCTTTTAACGAAGACAAACTGTTTGCTGTCACTTCGGACAAATTCAATGATCCTTATGATTGTCTTTTTCGATACGACAAAGAGAGACTCCGCAATTCTATAATGATGGGAATGTCAAAAGATGTTGTGTATGCTTTAAGAGATCATTTCAAAACAGGAGGGGACTTTCCTGATATGCTGACTAAAATACTTGACAAAGAAATGTTGGATAATGCGAAAGATTCCATAGCTCAGGCAAATGATGAATCGATTGAAAAATATGGTGAAATTGCGGCGAGTATGAAGGAACCACTTAATAAATTGATAGATAAGAAAACAGAGGAGGCGGTACAAACAGTAAAGTTGATGACTTTTATTGCATGTTTTAGCGAGGATATCCATTCTGTTACAATGTGGTCTCATTATGCAAATTCACATAAAGGATTTGCATTAGAGTATGACACAAAGACATTTCGGCTCAAATGTCAGTTTTGTGACCAATTAAAACAATGCAATCAAGCTGCTATTTGTAATTTATATCCGATAATATATCAAAAACAGCGATATGATGCAACAGATTTCTTAGGGTGGTATATAGGTAGAAGTATGGGACTGCCTATTAAGAATCCAGATACATTTACTTCGTCAAAGGCTTTGTTATACAAGTCTTCTCAGTGGAGTTACGAAAAGGAATGGCGACTAATAGTCAGTAAATTGAATGATTTTCAGGACAAAAGCCCTGTTTGTATAGACCATTTGAGACCTACTGCTATATATTATGGCACGAGAATTTCGCCAATCAACAAAAAGATGCTACATTTAATTGCAAAAGAAAAGGGAATTAGTGAATATCAAATGTATATAGATAATAAGTCATATAATTATTCTGTTAAATATAAGAAAGTATGATAGATTGTATTACTATATTTGAGAAACTCCGCTTCCATCCAGAAGATGAGGTTGTTGAGTTTAAGAAGGCGGAGAACAGCTTCGACTTCGACAATTTTGGAATGAATAAAAAGTAAGAAAGATATATGACTATACAAGAAATAATATCTCGAAAAGAAGACCAGACGTTTGACTGCAAGAGCATTCAAATTGACCCTAAGGCTTTGGCGGTACCAATTGTGGCATTTGCTAATGCAGATGGTGGTGTAATCGCCATTGGCGTATCGGATAAGACTCGAAAGATTGAAGGGGTTGACCAGCATACAGAGAAACTCAATGAGTTGTTGCGTGTGCCTTTCGACTTCTGCAATCCGTCTGTGCCAGTCATTTGTTCGTATCTGCCATGCACGGATAAGGATGGGAATGGGAACCGCATTTTACTGATGGAGATTCCTGCCAGTTCCAGTTTACACACAAATCAGGCTGACGAGGCATTTATGCGCGTGGGCGACAAGAGCCGTAAACTGACATTTGACGAGCGTGTCCAACTGATGTATGACAAGGGAGAACGGTATTACGAGGATACAGCGGTCTATGGTGCGACCATTGATGATATTGATATGGATGCCGTGGCAGACTATGCCAAATTGGTTGGATATGGGAAGAGTCCGCTGCAATACCTGCGAGAGAATAATGGCTTTGTAACGACCAACAAGAAAGGTGAGGAGGATGTCAGTACAGCTTGTATACTTCTCTTTGGCAAGAATCCGCAGAAGTTCTTTCCTCGTGCTCGCACCCGTTTTATCCGCTATGAAGGCATCGATGAAAAGGTGGGTGCAGAAATGAACGTCATTAAGGATGTGACGTTTGAAGGTACCATCTTGAACCAGATAAAGAAAACAATCGAGTTTATCGAAACCCAAGTTCGGGAGCATACGTTCTTGGGACAACATGCCCAGTTTGTAACAAAACGTGATTACCCAGAGTTCGTTATACAAGAGATGACGGTCAACGCATGTTGCCACAGAGCGTATAACATCAAGGGAACAGAAATTCAAATAAAGATGTTTGATGATAGACTGGTGTTCGAGTCACCAGGCAAGTTGCCGGGACAGGTGAAGCCTAACAACATTCGACACACCCACTTTTCTCGTAATCCGAAGATAGCGGCATTCCTCAAAGCATATCACTATGTCAAGGAGTTTGGCGAGGGTTTTGATCGTATCTGCCGTGAACAGGAAGCTAATGGCGCAAATGTCCCATCCTTCAGAACAGATGAGTTTATCCTGAAAATTTCGGTACCAAAGGTAACTGATAAGCGAGCAGAAACCGAACAGAAAAGGAATGTAAGCGAACAGAACCGAACAGAAACCGAACAGAAACCGAACAGAAAAGATGTTAAGTTAACAGAAAAGCGTGAAGCTATTTTGCAGTTAATGTCTGATAATCCATATATCTCTAAGGCTGAGATCAGTAAGTTATTAGGATTACATCCATCTGCTGTATCGCGCAATATTGAAGCTATGCGTGGAAAGTATCTTCGTCGTGTAGGCCCCGACAAAGGCGGTTTCTGGGAAATCATGATATAATGGAGATCATCTGATGAAGACCCAGATGACATTAATGACATCAATGTAGATGATGGTACATTCCAGATTTACACGTTGGAAGGAAAGCAAATAGAGACCTTGCAAAAGGGTGTGAACATCATCAAGTATGGTGATGGAAACAGTCAAAAGGTGTATGTGAAGTAATTACAAATGACAGAAGGTGGACATTCAGTTGTTCACCTTCTGTGTATGAATCCTTTCTTTCGTATTTCTCTCGCTCTAGGGTAAGCATTCGATAAAGTACAGGTGGTTGTACCTATATATTGTAGCAACAGCAGTAATAACTTCGAGTGAAGCATATTGCTGCTGTTGTTTTTGTCCCTACCTGCGATAGCTATATCATGCAGTTTCCACCGCCTACTTTTTCCATCCTCACTACATCTTTTTGAACACAAACCTTACTAATAGGAAATTGATAGGAACAACTATTGCAAACACTGGGATTGGCGCCAATGATTTCGATACTCCCAACCACAAAAAGAGATTGAGGAACAGCACATGAAGCAAATAGTTTACACCATGTGCCACACCAAACCCAGAACCTCTCTTGAGAGACGTTAGCAACCTCCATTCTGGAGAAGGCAGGACTACGTACCTATTGTCCGATGGCTGCCACTGATACAACCATTCAAGGCAAGAAGGTGATTGTAGAACGCCCCCTCATCCCCAATACAGTCTTTGTCTATGCCCCT
>JAEEGL014968570.1_pt1 | contig 14860 bp, 8 predicted proteins | sample 9134231 | NCBI WGS metagenome assembly JAEEGL01 (sample SAMN16246548, study PRJNA631951) | gut metagenome | biome: gut microbiome; feature: rumen; material: fiber-attached | host: Bos | place: Iran: Karaj | collected 2018-10
ACTATCTGGCGTATCTGTTGTTCTTCCTGTTTGGGGCATATCAGCAGAACGTTGTCCGACTCCACCACTATCATATCTTTCATTCCTCTCAGCACTGCCAAATGCCCTTCTGGCAGCACCACTACGTTCCCTTCGCTGTCGTAGTATTCGGCTTTGCATTTGAGGGTGGCGTTCTGTTTCTCGTCTTTGGCGCTCAGGTCGTACAGTGAGCCCCATGTGCCGAGGTCGCTCCAACCGAAGTCGGCTTGCTGCACGTGTACCGAGGACGCTTTCTCCATCACGCCGTAGTCGATACTGATATTCGGGCAGATGGGGAATATCTCTTGTATATAGTTGTCTTCCTCGGCTGTGCCCATTTTCTCGGGGTGTGTCATGAAGGCGGTATGCAGTTCGGGCAGATAAGTCTCTATGGCTCCTGCTATGGTGCGCAAGTTCCATAGGAAGATGCCGGAGTTCCACAGAAACTCGCTGCTCTCCACGAACACTTTTGCCAGTTCCAAGTTCGGTTTCTCTGTGAATGTCTTCACTTTATACAGGTCTTCCCAGCCTTCTGCTTCTTGTGCTTTCTGGATGTATCCGTACCCGGTCTCGGGGCGGGTCGGCTTCATACCCAGCGTCAGCAGCGTATCGTGGCTGCTTACGAACTCCAAACCGTGGCGTATGGTCTCCACGAACCGTTGTTCTTGCACTATCAGGTGGTCGGAGGGAGCAACTACGATGTTCGCTTGGAGGCGGCTGTCATTGGCAAAGTCCGCTGTACGTATATCCAAGCCGTATTGTTGGCACAGTTGTCCTTTGATATGCATCACGGCATACTCGATGCAAGGGGCTGTATTCCTGCGTGCCGGCTCGCACAGTACCTGTTCCTTTTTGAGGTCGGGAACTTGCTCCAATATCATGTCGCGGTACATTACGTTCGTCACTATCAGTACGTTCTCTATCGGTACCAACGGGCGGAACCTGTCCACGGTCATTTGTATCAGACTCCGGCCGGTGCCGAAAAAGTCAAGAAACTGTTTGGGGCGGTTGTTACGGCTGAAAGGCCAGAAGCGGCTGCCTATGCCGCCGGCCATTATTACGCAATAGTTATTCATAACGTATTCTCCTTTAATCTGTTTGTATATGTTTTTGTGTTTATTTCGGCAATCTTCCAATCCCTCTCGTCTTTCTATCCTTCACTATTCGCCCGCAAATATAATGCCATTTGGGCGAATACCAAAATCTTTCCTCAAAAATATCGCCATTCTTCTCTTTACACCTCCTCTTTCACTTGCTATTTGCTCCCTACCTTGCAGCAAGACATCTTAGGTGATTCTTAGGTGATTCTTATGCGATTCTTATGTTACTCCGCTGACCACACCGTAACCACACCGATACGACACCGTATCCGCAGAACATAAAAATCGCTTGGATCGTATCTCATATCCAAGCGATAATCAAATCCCTTAATGGAGCAGACCGCTCAATTCGTTTTGCTGTTCTTGTATTCTTGCGGATAGATGCCGGTCACACGCTTGAAGTAGCGGCAGAAACTGGCGGTGGAGGGAAAACCGAGTTGGTATGCTATCTCTTTGACGGTCTGTTTCGGATTCGAATCAATGAGCTGTTTCGCTTGTGAGGTAACATACTCACCAATCCAGTCCATCGGAGAGATTCCGTTACTTATTTCCTTGAAAACCTTTGAGAAATACCTGCCGCCGTAACCTAACTGCTCTGCGTAGTAGTTCACGTTGCGCTCCTCTTTGTAATGGCGGACCACAAGGTCGCAGAATTGAAGGTAGAGATGGTTCTTATGCCATTTCTCCTGTTTCATGTCCTGTCTGCTACGGATAGACAGATACAACCTGTATGCCAGCGTGAGTTGCAGTTCCACCAAATGGTGCTTCCCTGGCAACTCTTCCTCCGAGCGGGAAACAATATATTTGGTCACGTTTAAGGTGGACATAAGTGTCTTCGCTTGTTCGTCTGTCAGATGACAACGGGGCGACTTGTCAAAGAAATCCAAGTCCTTTGTGTCGAATTTTAATATCGAATCCCTAAACTTGGCGGGATCAAAGATTAGCCAAGCCTGTGAATAATCATCGCTGTATTCCAATGGGGTCAACATATGACCCGAAAATAACAGAAACAGGTCATTCTTCGTGGCACTTATCTCTTTCAGGTCGTAGGCAAAACGGCACGAACCGCTCAAACACAACGACACAAGTATGTACGGATACATAAGATTCGTGCCGTTATATACACCGAAACCGTGATAAGTACCTGTAAGTACACCGGTCTGTTGAATCTCCTGAAGTTGTTCCCAACTCAGAAAACGCAATGATGAATGTTCCTCCATTTTTCCTTTCTTGCATTTTGACCACAAAAGTACTGCTTATTGATGAAATACTGAAAATCTATTTACAAATTGGTAACAATTACGCGAAAATTGATAGCAAACGCGGGTATAGGGGAACAATCTGCTTTTACATTTGTGCGCTATTTTGCTATGAAAATGCTTCTCGCTCCCTCTGTGCTTTAGTATGTGTAATTGACAAAATGTAAAAAAAAGTGCAAAATATTTTGTTGGTAAAGAAATAATGCTTACTTTTGCGCGGTTTTTTATAGCATGTCCACAGCGAAAATACAATGGTTTATATGTTTAAACGTCCAATTATTGCACATTCTCTACGGCTCCTCACGGTCGTAACTATGCTCCTTTCGTCAGCCGCAATCATGGCGCAGAACATTGCCTATGCTCCTTCGCAAATCGATGAAAAAAGGGCTATTGACCGCTGTGACATCATTCAGAAAACATTTAACTATCCCTACTATTATTGCGATTGCTTTGAGAACAATACCGTTGATTTCTATTTCGGTATGGATACTGTCATTACGGATACGCTCTGGTTCTCTGCTACTATTTCTGAACTCAAATTCGGTATGTCCGCTTATTGGTTCTCGGATAAGCCTATCCGACTCGAAATGTACGCGCTTTGTTCTTCTACCGAACCTACTTTTACAATGACAGTAGGAGGCAATACGATGCGTGACATAGACGTGGACTTTATCAATAGTAAGATGGAGCAAATGGGAGAACTGGCAGAATTGGCGGAAACCATTGTTAAGCCCCACTTGCGTGCCTACCCGCTGAATGGTGGACAAGGACGCGTACTCGCTTTCGCTTACGATGAAGGACCTGTTTCCTCTTGCGACGACCTCTTCCCCGTTAAACACGGTATGACGTATATTACTAATCACGAAGAAGATATCTATGCTTGGTGTCCTGCAGATATGCGCAAAGACCAGCAGATGTTCGTGCAGTGGTACCAGAAGGAGAACCTCCCTTGCGAAATGGACTTCCTGCGTGGTTCTTGTCATAATCCCGAACTCATTTGCACACGTACTATGAGTGACTCCACCAAACTCTTCTTCCCTGATATCAATATTGTTAATGAAGCCAAAGCGGCAGGGGACACACTTTTCTTCCGCTTCCGCCATAATCCCGAAGATGTCGGACGGGTACGCTTCCGCTATAATATCAAGTGGCAGGAAAATGTAATGGACACCACTTTCTGCGAAGGAAAGTCACTCCAACTGGTGGACACCGTACTTAAGGAATCAACCGTCTATGAAGGCGATACGGTTTGGCGCAGCCTTGATACCGTGGACGTTTATACCTACAACGTTACCGTCATACCTGCTGCAGTGAAGCACGATACACTCCGCGTATATAAGTCCGACCTCCCGATGTACTACCGTACTACCAATTATATCGACCACATGGGTGAGTATGACATCATTATCAAGAGAAAGAACGCGTGCTGGGAACGTATCCTCCTGCAGGTAATTGACCTCGAAGGTAATGCGCTTGACGAAACATCTAATTCTTACGCCCCGCGCAAAGTGATAGAGAACGGTACCTTATATATACAAAGCGGCAACAAACGGTATTCGTTACTCGGTGTCGAAAGAAAGAACGAATAATAGAAACTAATAACAACCAATAACAAACCAAAAAACAAACTAATAGCAAACCAATAACAAACCAATAACAAACCAATAGCAAATCAATAGTAAACCAATAACAAACTAATTGCGAAACAATAGCAAACTAATAAATTAACTTTTTAATAAACCAAAAAACAACCAAACAATGAAAAAATTACTCTTAATTCTGGTCGCTGCAACTATGACCCTCGCAGGGTATGCAGCCGGAAAGGGTGATGGTTCGTCCAAAGCGGATGCCATCGAGTTTGATTGGGTCAATGGTAATACACAGGAAGCAAACACAGGTTTGTGGTATGTGGTACGGTTGGCTGAAAGACTCGCTGAAGTGGAAGACCCCAACATCGCTCTTTATCTAACCAACCTCTCTTCAAGCGCTGCTAAAGTGGACATCTCTGCTATCATCGCTGGCGAAGATGAGTCTCGTACCTACACCATCGCAGGTAACAGCGGTAAAACATGGAGCTCTTCTGCTTCTATGCTCGTTAAGATGGGTTACGAAGAGATGTTTGTCAAACTGACAACCACTCAACAAATCCACCTCGCCGCTAAAGTCTATGAAGGTGTATATGCTGATGAAGCTTGTACCAAGGCTGTAGCTTATGACTACGCTCCTCATAGCCTCAAAGCAGGTACCAACTGGTACAACATTGACCTTAAGACCCTCCGCGATAACAACCAGGGACTTAAGATTACCTACAAGGCTACCGCCGGTACTTCCAAAATCGTTTCTATGATTTCTACCGACTGCCCCAGCACTGGTCTCGCAGGTCTCAAAGGTTCTGTACCTAATGGAAAAGAAAAAGTTCACGAGATCCCCGCTGCTCTTATCCAGGGTATGACCGAATCTGTGCTTTACCTCAAAGTTGAGAACAGCAAAAACGTAGAAGTTACTACTGAAATCGTTGCTGGACCCACTATCCCTGTTGACTTCTCTAATCCTACTGAACTCGTTTGGGATAACGCTTACACCATTACTACTTCAGGTATGGCTTTCCGCGTTGCACTCGCTGACCTCCTTGCACAAAAGAGAAGAGAGCCCCAAATCGCTTTCAACAACGAGAAAAACACTACCGAAACGAACGTTAAGGTTGAAATCGCTTTCAAGAATGACGCTGTAGATGACTACCAGACCGCCAGCGTTATCACCAAAGAGGAAACCATCATCGCTGGTGAGACCGGATTTATGGACATCGCACGTAACTTGCTCGAATCACTCGACGCTGAAAACTGCAAGTACGTTTATGTTCGTATCACTCCTGCTAAGGATATGTCCGTTTCGGCTCGTCTCAAACATGTTCGTGAAGGTAATGCTTGCGCTGCCGCTCAAAGCGTTAAATGGAATGAAGTAATTTATCAGGATGTTGAGTTCGAAGAACCCTCTTCTACCGTTTGGTACGCTATCGACATCACCGAACCCAAATCACTCAAGAAAGACCTCACTATCACTGTTACCAACCGTGGCGAAGCTACTGCTAATATCACGGCTGAAGTTGCTTTTGAGTGCCCCTACTTGGACCTCCAGACCATTTCACGTAGCGTTGAAGTTGGCAAACCTGTTTCTAAGAAAGTCAACTACACTACCATTGCTACTCTCGGTTCCAATGTAGTATATGTAGGTGTTACAACTACCCAACCCGTTAAGGTTGAAGTCGTTCCCTCTGATGCAAAAACCAAAGACCCCGCTGAAGTAACTTGCGTTCTCGCAGATGCTGTTCCTTTCAACTGGGAAGAAGGTAACCGTCAGGATAAAGACGTAACCGTTTGGTACAGCGTTCCCGCTGACAAGATTATCGGTGCTGACTACATCCCCGAAATCGTTGTTACCAACGAAGGCGACAAAGCTCTCTATCTCCAAGGCGAACTTGCTACCGAGTGCCCCGATATCTATGAGAACCAGGCTCGCGCCATCTCTATTGAGGCTAACGGTACATATTCAAAGGTTATCGCTAAAGATATGGTTAAGAACCTCCAACCCGGTCAGGTGCTCTATATCAAACTCAAAGGTAACCAACCGTTCAACTTCCGTCTTAATAAGAAGATTGAGAACGAAGGTGCTTCTTGCGCTAAGGCTATCCCCTTCAACTGGACTTCCGGTCACAACCAGGACGCTAACGTTACTCTCTGGTACGTTATCGACCTCACTGAAATCCAGAACACCAAACAAAAGAAAGTACACGTGATTCTCAAGAACCTCACAGGTAAAGACGCTACCATCGATGGTCTGCTCGCTACTGACTGCCCATGCGCTTCTCCGCAAAATCAGTCTCTTGCTCTCAAGGCTAATGAGGTTAAGACTAAAGACGTTCCCCGCTCTGCTTTCCTCTCATTCGGAGAAAAAGTTTATATCCGTCTGACTGGTACTCAGAAGTTCCACTTCGAAGCACAAATTCAGGACGCTGATCCCTTCACGCCTATCACTGTTTGCGAACCTGCTACCGAAATTGACGTCAACACCCTCATTAACGGTACTGCTGGCGAAACATGGTATAAGATCCAAACCAGCAAACTCGTTGACGCTGAACTCGCTCCGCGTGTAATAGTTTACAATGGTGCTACCGCACAAACTATCACTGCTGCCATCGCTTATGAGTGCCCCGTTACCGAGGAAATGATGAGCCGTGCCCAAGCATTTGCAGCTAAACAGACTATTTCTAAACTCTTCGAACAAAGTCTGGTTAACCAAATCGCTTCCAAGAACGAATATGCTTATGTACGCGTTAATGCCGCACAGGACTACCAGTTCATTATCAATATGGAAGATCCTAATACCGGTGCTGACTGCCAACACGCTGTTGAAATCAAAGACGGTAAAAAGATTGGTCACGAAGCAGGTAAGACATTGTGGTACAAACTCAATGTGGCTGACCTCCTCGCTAATCACGCTAACGACAAACTCATCTTCAGCCTTACCAACACTAACGCTAAAGCTGGTTCCGTTCACGCTGCCGCTTACACTGACTGCGAAGGCAAAGAACTTATCGCTGGCAACGCTTCAATGGGTGCTAACGCTAAGAGAGAGAAAACCGTCATGGTTGAAGCTCTTATGGGTCTCAACACTCAGTGGCTCTATCTCCAACTCACAGCTGCACAGGCTCAAGAACTCCTGATGACTATCGTTGCTCGTCAGAAACTTGATCCCGCTATCACGGCTTGTGAAGACGCTACTCCTTTCGCTGTTAATACCGACTACAACCAGAACGCTGGCGAATCAGTTTGGTACAGAGTTAACCTCAAGGAAATACGCGAGAACACTTCCGGTGACGCTACTCTCGTTATTACCAACCTCTCAGACGAAGAGATTACTCTCAAAGCCGAGATGGCTTGGATCTGCCCCGTTGAATACGAAATGACTGAAAAGAGCCTGATGATGAAGGGTAACGAAGTTTACACTCGCACCTTCGTTCGTGACCTCCTCAATTCCGCTGAAGGAAGAGATATCGTTTATGTTCGCGTTTCGACTGACAAACAGATGAAGTTCCGCGTAGATATGCACCTCAGCAAGGGTGACGAATGCGCTAACCCCATCGAGTTCGACTGGGTTAATGGTAACACCAACCCGCAAGGCGCTTGCCTCTGGTACAACGTAGAAATGCTTGAGAAAGCCATTGTTGACGGTAAGGAAACAGATGTTCTGCGTATCCCCGAAGGTAAAGACCTCCAACTCACTATCGTTAACCTCAGTGACCAGAAGGTTTCTGCAAGTGCTGACCTCCGCTTTGAGTGCAAAGAACATTCGCTCGGCGACGGACAATACACATTGGAACCCAATGAGAAGAAAGTGAAAGTTATCGACCGTGACCTCATCACCTCAGTTAACCCCACTTCTATCCTCGTTAACTTCTGCACTCCGAAAGCTTCGATGTATATCCGTGCTGACCTCATTGACGAGCTGCCCGATAGCATCTGCTTCCAGGATGTTAAACTCACTCTCTGCGACGGAGAAGTTTATGATGACGTAGTTACAACTACTGTTATTAAACGCCAGATCAACGCTGCTGATCCTACTACTCTCGCTTGGAACGATACAGTTTCAGTTCGTAAGGGTACTATCCTCGTTGACTCTATCTATCGCTTCACCGTTACTGCTCAAATCGCTGCGGAACATCTCGACTACACTACCGTTCCTGAGGAATCGAAGATCAAAGCTAACGACGGCGAGAACCTTGACTATTCTGCTTTCGAGGCTTACCTCGTGAAGTACTATACCGACCTCGCTACTGCTTATGATTCGATTGCCGGCTACGACAAGATTCTCTGGGAAGCATTCAACCCCGAAATCAGCGACTTCGATGACATCAACAATGTTCCAGTGGCTACCAACGTACTTACCTACGCTACCACCAAGAACCTTGTTCTCGCCTACACCGTTGTTACTACTTGCGGTTCTGAAATCTATGACACTATCCAAGTGGACGTAGTGAAAGGCTGTGACGATGTATTCGATATGACTACCCTCGACATTGACTGGGGTAAAGCATACTGCGGTCTGCCTTATGACACTAAGGCTGTTAAGAAACAAATCCAAGACGCATTCGATGCTGCTGGTGTGAAAGATGACATGAAGTTGTATTTCGACCTCGGTAACGGCTTCAAGGAGATTGACAACACTGTAATGACCAAAAACGCAAATGTTAAGTTCTATGCAGAAGCTATCAGCACTTGCGATGCTACTCAGAAAGCAGTTACGGCTACTAAGACTGTTACAGTAGAGAAACCCGATGCTAAGGGAGACCAAGTTACCAACCTGCCGCTCGTTTCGGAATTGGACAACTGGGTACTTGTAATTGACCTTAAGTCTATCAACGATACTTATGACCTGAATCTTGTTCAAGGTGACGAAACCGAGAAGAAGGTAGAATGGTATAAAGACGGTGTGAAGATTAAAGAGGGTGGATACTACTACGCAGACAACAAGCAATTGGACGGTGGCAACTACTATGCTATCATTACCATTGCTGAAGGTGAAGACAATTGTGGCGGTTCTTGGAGAACTGAAGTTCGCAACATCCAGAAGGCCGCTTCAGTGGGAGTACGCAAACAGATGATCAACGGTAAACTCTATATCATTACCGAAGACAATGTGATGTATGATGCTCAAGGTCAGATAGTACAATAATAACAGAGGAGACCTAAAACTATGAAAAAGACATTATTTATAATCGCATCTCTGCTTGTTACCGCTTACTGCGTAGCAGACGATGTAGTGGTAGGTAATCACGCCAAGCGTGACAAAAACCTGCAAGAACAGGCAGTTGATCCCGGTAAAGGGTATCAATTCCAATCCGGAGATACCATCATTATCTCCAAGGATGTTAAACAATACCTCACCGGTGAAGAACCGTCCGAATGGGTTTACTACGTACGTCATATCGTAGGCCAGGTAGGCGGCAAACGCTTCCCCGAAGGTATCCTCGTGGCTGGTATCAACTCTTGGGTAGGTCCCGATGGACTCTTCCTCGTAGGTGCTACCAAACAGACTCCCGAGTCAGTTAAAAAGCAGAACACCGACCGCGGTCAAGTTGACAAACGTCGTGAAGAACTCCGTAACATGGATAAGGATCGTCGTGATGCTATCGAGCGTGATGCTAAACTTAACGATGCTACTGTTATTGATACGGATCGCAATCGCCCTGTTCGTCAGCCCGAAGAGCAACGCCCTGCAGTTCGTGAAGAACAACCCGTACAACAACAGGAGGTTACTCCCGCCGTGGTTGAAACTGAGCCTGCTCAGGAAACACTCACCGTGGAAGAAGCTAAACCCGTTGAAGATGGCGACAACGTTAAACGTAGCATTGACCGCTTCTCTATCGGTCTGCGTGGTGGTGTGGCATCTCTGCTCCACAAAGTAGAAACCACTGGCACTTGGACTGGTAACTGGAAACCCGGTTTCGACGTACTTCTTGACCTCCAATATGCTCATTATTGGCAGGAAGGCGAAAAGCCCTCGTTAGGTATCTTGACAGGTCTCTCTGCTGGCTATGTTCGCAGCGGTGTGGCAACTAATGGTTACAGCCAAGTTGTTAACGCAGGTGTGAAAGACGCTAAAGGAAATGATTTGTCATACACCTTGAACGGCGACGCACGTGAGTACGATGGTCAAGTATTGTTGGAAATCCCGTTGATGTTCTCAATGATCACCAACAACGGTTTCTTCTTCAATATCGGTCCTCGTTTCCAGGCTCCTCTGTTCAGCCACTACAAACAGACTATCGAAAGCGAGAATATCGGTCTGCTCTTCCCCGGCTACAATGTGACTATCACCAACGAACCCGGTATCAGCAAATTGACCGATACAGAGGCTACTAAGTATGGCACGAAACAACCCGCAAGCTTGTTCAATATCCTTCTTGGTGCTGAACTCGGCTACGAGTGGCGTTTGCAAAACAACAACGCTGTAGGTCTGGGTGTTTATGCCGGCTATGGACTCTTCTCGTTGTATAACAACGCCAACACGGGCAACTTGTTCACAAGCGTAACCGCTCCTACTGGAACAAATCCTGCTGTCATCACTGTTGACCCTGCAACCAAAGCCTTCACTCAAGGTAACGGCTTCAAGTTCGGTCCTCAGAACGGTATGGACTTCTTCGACTGCGGTATCAAACTGAACTATAGCTTCAACTTCGTTAAACAGTAATTCCCGTATAAGGAATACGTTTAATAGAACGAATACAAGAGAGCTGCTTGACAACATTTGTCAGGCAGTTCTCTTGTATCTGACAACTGATTCCTTGATAACTTCAAACTACAAATACTAAAAAAAACTTGTGTGTTTAAAATAAATATTGTACCTTTGCGCGTTTTTTACAAGTGAATACGATAGTGAATTTTACATCCTCTCTTTTACAATTACATAGCACTATGAGAAGTCAATTGCGAACGAGCGTGTTTCGGAAGTGTGTTTTGACTTCCTTGCTGTATTGTGCTGTGCTTTCTTTATCTGCCCAGAACTCCTGTACGGACGCTCTTACAGTGGGTACGGGTATAAATGGCGAGCATATTTATCGCACCGGCATCACGTGGTACACTGCCTACACGTATGACTTGCCTGTGCATGTTGTTTATATTCCTGATCAGCCTGAGTTGGCGCCCGAGGTGCTCAATGCAAATATTGACTTCCAGTGCGACGCTCCTCTTGACCGCGATATAGCCGATGCTATCGGTGAACCAGGCGATGATTCATACGTTGAACTGCCTATCGTCCGCGAGTTCAAAAAAACAACCATTGATGGTAAACTTGCTTTTGTTTTGGACATTGAGGCGCGGTATCGCAATATTATGGCAGGAGGTGGTATCACCCGCAATGTACAGGCTTGGGTGATGATTGATGTGCCCTCCTCCGGCGGACTTACCATTCAGCCTGACCTGAACTCACGTGCTTGCCTTAACGAGACGGAAATCATTTCCCTTCCCAAGACCGTGCAAGTGCAAGCAGATGATTCGGAGTCTGTCCTAATGATGCCTTTCAGCCTCTGGAAAGAAGATAGTGTACGCTTTATTTGGAACGGTTTGCATGAGCCGCTGCATATCTGGGTGGCTAAGCAGGACTGCCATTTTGTTCCTGATGTGTCTGACGAGAATTTCCTCGGACACCGCATCATTAAGCCGGAAGATATGTGGAAACTGACTATGGACTCCATTGACAACCTGATTGGCGATTGGACCAACGGGGGTATGTACTATGTCAAGTTTATCTCCAAAGAAGCGGCAGAACTCAAAATAGAGATTGTGCCTGAAAAGGAAGTGAATGGCACGCGTTTGCGTTACGACCAGAAAGTGAAAGTAAAGCGCGGCGGCGAGGATCTTTTCTATTTTGCTGCCAAGTGGGAAGCCACCCGATTTTCTACTCCCACCAAGCATATATGCACTGCCTTTTTCGGTACGGGGCCTGACATTGACCCGTCTAACCCAGCTACTTATTTTGACTCGTTACGTATGGACGTGGCCCAAGACGGTTCCCATTACCTTGAGTTTTCCAATACGGAGATGAAAGATTGGATATGCGCTCATTCTACTGACGGTTATGTCTATATGCGCCTTGTTACCAACCGCGCCACCACACTGACTGCTTCTGAGTGGAAAGACGCAGACGAATGTGCCATCGGCAACTCATGGCAACTCCGTTCAGGCAGACCTATTCAGTTTGACGCTTCCAAATATATTGAGAGCTATATCTACCGTATGCGGTATGCCGATTGGAAAGGATATGATATCAATGTGGAGCGCACCGATGATACGAAAAAAACATTGGATCTCGGTATGTGGAAAACATGCTCGAAGAACAAACCTACCAAGGCGCAGTGCGTCAAGAACTCGTATAAGTCCACATCCGGTGCTACCTCTTGGACGATTGGGCAGGCGGATGTGGATAAATGGGGAACCGCTTATCCATCCAATGACGGAGTGTTTTACTATTGGAGTTTCAATTTTAATAATGCGGCTTCGTCTGTAGTCTTTACTTCCGGCAAACCCGAAGAGGTCGAACCCGAAGAACCCGACTGCGAAGTAACGATTACGGCACGTCCCAAAGAAGAACTGACCGGCACAATCCAAATCACTGTAGAATAAACTATAAACCCATAAACATCTAAACGTCTCCCCCTCCATCAACAGCAAATCCCATAGGAAAATCCAGTACAATGAAAAAGTATATTTTTATCGCTACACTCTTTGTGTTAAGTATGTCTGCTATGGCGCAGACAGAAGCCGTAGCCCACTGCGGACAGATTGTAACTCTGACTGCCAAACCCGCCGAAGGTTTCTTCTTCGTGCGCTGGTCTGACAACGTAACTGACAACCCACGTGAGGTGGAAATCTCCTCAGAGACCACCGTTACCGACTTCATCGCCATCTTCGAAGGAAAAGAATATACTATTTCCATCAAGGTGAAGGAAGAAGGCACAGGTTCTGTGGATCAAACCTCTTTCACGGGTAAGGCGGGCGAACCGGTTACGCTTGATGCCATTGAGTCTGACCCATGTTTCCAGTTTGACCACTGGGAGGATGCGTCCGGCACGTCCCTCTCTACCGACAAGACGTTTGCTTATACCATCCTTGGCGAAACGACTGTTTATGCCGTCTTCGTGGACCGCGAGTTTAAGATTAAAGCCACAGCCGACCACGGCACGGTGGATATACAAGTACAATAATTCACGATGGTCACTACCTTGTCTAAAAGGCTTACTATATTGTTTCTTGCGCTGCTCTCGGCGGGTTTCGTCTGTGCCGAAGAGTGGATGAAGAGCGGTCTTCACTGCGGTCAGATAGTGGTGCTCACTGCTATTCCCGAACCCGACTACCGCTTCAGCGGTTGGTCGGACGGCAACACCGATAACCCCCGCCGTGTGGAGGTGACCAAAGCGATGGAACTGCAGGCCTTGTTCGTCTCTGCGTGCGAAGCGCAGTATATCCTCCCTGTTGATTTTCTGTTCTCGCAGATGTACGTGCTCAATCGCAATCGTCTCAAGGAGATGGGTTACGCTCCGCAAGCTGTTGAGGTGCGTTGGTATCGTGTGGTAGGGGAGATAGACAACGTTACCGCTTCTGGAGGAGATGATGTCTTGGTTACCACCGGCTATTACCTTTCCCGCGACGGACTGCCCGGAGGTCAGTATTACGCCCAGTGTAATTTCCCCAACCCTGAATCCGAGCGGTGCGATATAGTTCTGCGCAGCCAAGTGTATTATGTTTCGCTTACGGGACTGACAGATGCCGAGGGTGCAAGTCTGCGTTTGATACCTACCGTTTCCGACAAAGGACAGTTGTTGACGCTCACGGGTATGCCCGTTACCGAGCCTGCCACCGTCTCCGTCTTCGATATGAGCGGACGACTCCTCTGGCGTGCTGTGTCCGATGCTACGGAAACGATGTCGTTTGCAGCACAAGCTGCCGCCGGTTGTTACCTCGTTCACGTTAAGACTTCCCGACTTGACCAAACCTTGCTCTATATCGTTCGTTAGACCGTGAAAAAGTTACTGCTCGCTATACTCGTTTCAGTTGCCGTTTTGCCTTTGTTCGCACAAGGCAGAAGCGGTTTGCAGGTTGGACTCAACTTGGGTACCAATATGCGTTTCGGCAAAGATGTGTCGTTGCGACCCGGATTTGACGGTGCGCTTGATTTGCGTTACGTTTTCCTTTCGCCTATGGGCTACTCTTCCCGAGTAGGACTGCAGGTGGGAGTCGGATTGGGCTATATGACTTCGTTTCAACATTCGTCCATAACCTCCCAAACCGATATTGCAGCTTCGTCTGTCTCCGGTGGTACGCCTGTGGTCGTACCGATACGATACACCGTTTCCGCCGATGCCGATTACCAGGACAAGCAGTGGGAACTGACCATACCGCTTATGCTCTCATTCCGGTTCGGTGCATTTGCCCTTGACCTCGGACCGCGCTTCGCTATCGGTATCAGTCCTACGTATTCGCTTACCCTGCGTAATGGCAGTGTGGATGCTTATCTTGTGGACTACGATGTGCATATAACGGACGACCGGTCAATAGGTTTCATCCCGTCAGAGGGACTGTCATACGGAGGCAGTGTGTCCGGCACTCCTTTTGCCCTATATGGTGTTGCGGCTCTCGGTTACGAGTGGCGTTTGGGACAGAAAGGCGCGCCTGTTTCCCGCTACAACTCGCCTCACGCTCTTGAATCCACCTACCGTACCGTTACCTTGCAGTTCGTAGCTGAGTTCCCGTTCTGGCAAAGCGCACAAGCCGCTATGCCCAACGTAAGTTTGTCGGCTACCGCTTTCCCCGCTCCGCAAGTGTCGTTGCCCGCTCTCGGCAAACCCGTATGCCTCGGCGTGCGCGTGGCATATACCATCTTCCCCGGTACCGACAAACGCTACCGCTGCTACTGCTTCCGTTAAGCCCC
>JAEEGL015859701.1_pt1 | contig 14860 bp, 9 predicted proteins | sample 9134231 | NCBI WGS metagenome assembly JAEEGL01 (sample SAMN16246548, study PRJNA631951) | gut metagenome | biome: gut microbiome; feature: rumen; material: fiber-attached | host: Bos | place: Iran: Karaj | collected 2018-10
ATTATTATTATTATTATTATTATTATTATTATTATTATTATTATTATTATTATTATTATTATTATTATTATTATTATTATTATTATCATTATAAAATTTATTAAAAACAATAATATTTTTAGCATTATTATTTTTTTCAGTATTAGAATTATATTTAATATGTTTTTTTTCATCTTCATTATCATAATTATAATATTTATTATTTCTTATACTATAATAAAAATTATTTTCATCATTTCCAATATTATTATAAAGTTCATTAAATTGTTTATAAGAATAATTATTATTTCTATGACTGAAATTTTTTTTTTCAAATTTATTATCGAAATTTTCAGTTTGTAAATTAAATTTAGATTTTGAATAATCTTCAGTTTTAATATTATTATTATTATTATATTTTTTTCCAGTTAAAATAATAATATCATTATTATTATTTAAATTATTAAAAAAATTTTGATTTTTTGATTTAAAACTCGAACGTTGAGAATCTAATTTAATAACCATTTTTTTATTTACGAAACTATTGTCTTTATTTCTATTAATATTTAACATTTTACTTGAATATGATGAAATATTACCTGAAATATTATTTGAAATATTTAACATTGAATTATTTCCACTTGAATTGTTTTTTAAATGATAAATTTTTTTATTCATTTTTTTTTTATTTTCATTTATAAAAATATTTTCTTGAGAATTTGATTTTTTTTTTAAATTTGTTATTTTATTATTATTTTTATTAATTTTTTTTGATGGATCATATTTTTTAAATAAATTAAAAGAATTATTATTTTTAGAATTGTTTTTTAAACTTAAAGAAGAATTATTTAAATTACTTGAATTTAAATTTAAAGAAGTATTATGAACATTTTCTTTCTTTATTTTTATATTATTATTATTATTAAAATATTTTTTATTAACTTTAATATTTTTTTCATTTTTCAAACTAATATTCGAATTTTTTCTATTTAAACTTTTATTTTTTTTATTAGAATTTGATTTATTATTATTATTATTAATTTTATTTTTCATAATTTTTCTTTCACTTAATTTTCTATTGCTATTCAAACTTTTATTATCCGAATTTTTATCATTAAAAAAAACATTATTTTCATTCAAATTTTGAATTATCATATAACAAACATCTCTTACTTCTTTAATTTGATCGTTTTGTAAAATTTTAAGGAAATTAACAATGTTTTCTTTCAAAGGAATAATTTCATCTTTGCAATAAAAAATAAGCGTATAAACAATATTCAAAGCCAATTTTCTTTTCAACCAATCAAAATCAGTCAAAAAATCTAATATTTTATACAAAGTAACATTCGCATAAGGAATAAATAAATTTTCCGCTCCTAAAATTAAACTAATCAAACAATTTAAAATTTCAGTTTTCGCTATGAAATTTTTATCTTCTAAAATTGTAATAATATTTTGCCAAATAAAAGATAAATATTGTTCTTTTAAAACAATAGGACAATTTTCAACTAATTTAGTTAAACATAAACTTCCGAATAATTGAAACGAACCATCTATTTTATTTTGAATGTTTATGAAACAAAAATTTTGTAATAATTCATAACATCTTTTTTCATCTGGCTCTAATTCACAATTTGTTGCTTCAATGTTCGTTGGCATTAATTCTTGAATAATATCATCGAAAATATCAACAATATTTTCAAATAGATCGATATTATTTTCGTTTATAAATTTTTGAAGAAGATTTAAAATTGTTGAAACATATTGATAATAAATGTGTTTGTCTATAAAATCTTCATTGTTGTTGTTTGATGTTAAAAAAATGGAAAAAATTTTGAGAAAATTTTTTATTTCTTCTTTTTTTTTTATGTTTGAATCGATAAATTCGTTTATGTTTGAAAATATAAAATTCATGTTTGTTTTATTATAAATGTGATTGTTTATTAAATTTTTAAATAAATTGTAATTTTCTTTTGAATTTGAATGTTTTATTTTATTTAATATTTCATTAAGAGAATTTTTTATTTCTATGAAATTATTATTATTATTATTATTATTAATATTTATATTATTATTATTAGAAGACATTATAATTTAATTTTTAATAAAAAAAAATTTTTTTTTATGAAAAAATATTTTATTAAAAATTATATTTTTTCTGACTAAAATAAAAATGAATAATAAAAAGAATAAAAGTAAATTAAATTTATTTAAAATGTTAGAGAAAAATAAAAAACAAAAAAAATTACAAAAACAAAAAGAAATTTTATCTTTAAATTCCCAAAATTTAAACGAAAAAGAAATATTAAAATTCGAAGAAGATTTCTTAAATAATTCCTTCAATTCAAACTCACCAAAAAATAAATTATCAATAAATAATAATAATAATATAAACATAATAAAAATAAACAACATCAACAACAATAATAATAATAATAACAACAACAATCAAAATTTTTCTCTTTCGCCATTAAATCTTTCACTTCAAATTCAAGAAAACATAAAAAAAGTAAATAATTTTAATTACTACAATCAAAAATCAGTTAATCCTTCAAATTACACAGACAGCAACAAAAGCCAAGACGAAGGTTTAAGTGAATATAAAATAAACGGGTACCATCCTGTTCATGTAGGAGAAATATTATTAGATAGATACGTTATCATGCAGAAAATAGGGTACAATACCTATTCAACAGAATGGTTAAGTTTAGATGTTAAATATAATAATTATGTATCAATTAAAATTCAAAAAAGTTCCCAACAATTTATTGATTATGCCTATGATGAAATAGAAATATTAAATGAAATAGATAAACATAATTTTGATAAAAAATGGGTGGAAAGTTTAAAAGAATATTATAAAGATGAACCGGAGAAAATTAAAGTTATTTTAAGAGATCATACGCATATTAGACAATTGTTAAATTCTTTTATTTATCATGGTCAAAATGGGAAACATTTTTGTATGGTTTATGAAATTATGGGAATGAATTTATTAGATATTATTAAAAGATATAATTATAATGGAATTTCTATTCCTTTTGTTAGAATAATTACTAAACAATTGTTGATTGGTTTGGATTATTTACATAGAATTTGTGGGATTATTCATACGGATTTAAAACCGGAAAATATTTTAGTTAGTTTAAGTAAAAATGAATTGAAAGAAATTAATGAAAATGGTTATTTAGATTTAGATAAACTAGAAATAAATAATAATGATAAAAAAGAAGAATTCGAAGAAGAATTTTCAAAAATTTCAAAACAAAAAAAAAACAAAAAACGTATAAAACAAACAAAAAAATCCGAAAAAGAAAATTTCAATCAAGAAGAAATAGAAAAACAAATAAATGAAATAATATTAAAAAAAAACAACATAGAAAAATTCACATTAAAAGATTTTTTATTAGAAGAAAAAGAAATTTCAATAGATTTATACAATTACAACATAAACGATTTAATTCAAAGACCAAAAATTTTAAGTCTTCCAAAATACAACATAAAATTTAATTTATATTCAGAAAACGAAAGTTGCAATTCATCAAACAATAATTCATTATTTGAATTAGACATAAACGAATATTCAAATTCAATAAAAAATTACATCACCGAAAAAAACCGAATTAAAACAGATTTAAACTACCGAAAAAAACTCTTAATAAAACAAAAATTACTAAACGAATGTAAATCAGAAAAAGACAAAATTTTTATCCAAAAAAAAATCGACGAAAATTTCATAAAAAACATGGAAATTAATAAAAACATAAACATTAAAATAACCAATTTCGGGGATGCATGTTTTAAACAAAAACATTACTCATCAGAAATACAAACACGTCAATACAGAGCACCCGAAGTAATTTTAGGCATAAATTACAATGAATCAGTTGATATTTGGTCTTTAGGTTGCATAATTTTTGAATTAATCACAGGAGATTTTTTATTTAATCCTCATCAAGGAACGAAATACACTAAAAATGATGACCACATTGCAAGTATTATTAAATTATTGGGAAAGATGCCTAAAAAATTAGTTAAATGTAGTCCTGATTATTACAAATATTTTACGAAAGATGGGAAATTAAAAAGATTTGATAATTTGAAATTTTTTAGTTTGAAAGATAAATTAATTAAAGATTATCATATTAAAGAAAATGAAGCAAAACCTTTGAGTGAATTTTTAATGTTAATGTTTGAATATTATCCGGAAAAAAGAGCCAAAGCGAAAGATTTATTAAATCATCCTTGGTTAAAAATGGAAGCTAATTTTGATTATTATTCTAAAAATGAAAAAATTATTTTATTAGAAAATTCATTTTTAAATAATGAAAATTTTCATAATGATAAAATTTATTTCGATAATAATAATAATGTAATTTTATATTCAAATAATACGAGTTTTGATGAAAATAATAAAAATGTTTTATACATAAGCGAAGATGAAATTTATGAAGCAGATGATGAAGATAATAATGATTGTAAAATTTTAAGTAGTTTAAATAATAGTAAAAGTTATTTAAAAGAAGAAGAAGAAAGTGGAGATGAAAATCCTGATAAAATTTTAATTAAAAATTTTAATAATTCTTTTGCACAATACGGACAATTTGTAGATTTGGCTGAATTAGATAGACCAAATCCACAATTTGAAAATATTGTAAAAAAAATGTAAGTTTATTATTATATATTTTAAATTTATATTATTAATATATAAATAAAAAGTTATATTTTAATAATAAATTTGTTAATAATAATATTTGTTTTTTTTTTTAAATTATAATAATTTTATATAAAAATATTTTTAATAAGATAAATTATTATAATTTCATTATAAATTAAATTTATATTTTATTATAAGTAAATTATTTTATATTGAAAAAAATATTAATAATTTTATAATTATAATTATTTTTATTAATATAAATAAACTAATAATGTCAAATAAACAAGAAAATTGGTTTAAAACAGACATAAAAATAATCGATTTTATCGGAAGAGAACCAACTTTACGAATAGATAATCAAAGTAGAAATAAAACAGTTTTAGGAGGATTATTATGTTTATTAATATATTGTTTATTTATAATGAGTGCTTTATATTTTGGGCAAGAATTAGTTTTTAGAGAGAAACCAAATGTTATTGATTCAACAATTCCTTTGGATGAATCGGAAAGTATAAAAATTTCAAATGATGAATTTGCATTTTTTTTTTCATTATATAATAATATTAACGGAACATATTATTCAATAGATAAATATTTATCATATAAATTAACGTTAATTTATTATAATGATGGAATTCAAAAAGAAACAGAAATTTCTTTGGAAAATTGTAATTCAAATAAACATTTTGTTGAAAGAGAAGATGAATCATATAAAAATCTTAATTTATCGTTATTTAAATGTATTTCTGATTTAAGTGGGGAAAATAAAATTTATGGAAATGAAAAATTTAAAAATTCTTCTTTATTAAGATTAAATTTAAATTTATGTTCTTCAAATGAATGTGAAAATGAAGAAAAAATAAAAAAAATGTTAGAAAATTCCGAATTAGTTTTAATGTATTTTGATAATATTTATAACAATAGAAAATTTAATAAATTTTATTCAGATTGTATAAAAACGGTTGATTTTACATTTAAACAACACATTTCAAAAAAAATATATTTTAATTTAAAAATAACCAAATTTAAAACAGATGTTGGCTACATTTTTGAAATATGGAACACGAAATCATTTCATAACGTTGATTTTATAAATAAATTAGAATTCAATAGCGAATTAGGCTATGATATGCAATTTGATTTTGATTTATCATATTATACGAATATTTTTTATAGAAAATATTATAAAATTCAAAGTTGGATGGCTGAAATTGGCGGAATAATAAGAGCAATGACATTAATTGCTCAAGTAATTAATTTTTTTTATGATCGAAGCACATTTTATACTTTAGTTATTAATAAACTTTTTGATGTTGATGATATTATTAAATATTTTAAATTTTCTGATTTGTTTTTGGAAGGAGGTGGGAAAAGTAAAAATAATATTAGAAAAAGAGATTCAATTTTTTTACGTAGTGCGAAAAAAGAAAAAGATTATGTTGAAAGAGGATTGTTTAATAATTTTTTAAAAAAAACAAAAAATTCTTCAAGTAATAAAGATGAAACTAATGGATTAATTTCAAGCAATTTTCCTTTACAATCTAATAATTTAATTATATTTAATAAATTATCAAATAAAGAATTATCTAATCAAGAACAAGAACCGAATGATACAAAAGCAAAAAGCAACAATAAAATAGATGTAAATAGAATTAATAGTAATAACATCAATAATAACATTAATAATAACAATATCAATAACAATAATAATAATAATAATAATATTAATTCACCAAACTCAGATTCAAGTATAGAAGAAGATAATCCTCATGATAATTTTATCGACTCATTAAAAAAAAATACATCTTTAAAACAACATTTCGAAAATGTAAAAAAAGGTAGATATAATTTATCATGTTTCGAATCATTTAAATATTTTTTTTTAGATAAAAGAGGAAATGTTAAATTTAATATTTTTATTGGGGGAAGAGAATTAATAAGAGAAAGAACAGATATTTTATTTATATTAAAAAAAAATCTTGAATTTGATAGATTCAAAAATTTAATTTTAAGAGATAATCAATTAGTTTTATTAAATTCTTTAACAAAATTTATGTTAGCTCCTGAAAGAGTAAATTTAGTTGATTTTGATACATGTAGTTATGATAAATTTATTGATTGTTACGATAGTGTTTCAAGCAATTCAAATATGATTGATTTAAAATTAACAAAATGGGTAAATTCAAAATTTAAATTTGATGGTGCATAATAATTTAATAATATTTTTATAGTAATATTTATAAATAAATATTTTTTAAATTATGTATAATATAAAATTAATATTTTAAAAAATTAATTAGTGTTTTTTATTTTAAATATTCCAAAAATTTTTTATTTCATAATTAAATTCTATGTTTAATTTATTAAATTCTTCAGGAAACATTTTAATATATTCTTTTAATAATTCAACATTATAAATTGCATTAAAATTAATAATTAAATTTTTAATTTGACGTTCATCTACAATTTGAGTATTATAATTATTAGGAATAACATTTTTATATGTATTATCTGGACCAATGCACATAAAACATATATTTAAATTATGTAATTTAAGACATTTATTATGATATACATGTTGACATTGAAATCTAATATTATTTTGTTCAATATTATTATTATAATTAAAATTATTATTTGTTATATTATTATTATTATTAAAATTGGTCATTTCTACATTTTGAGGGTTATTAAAAATTATTGGAGAAAAACATAATAAACATTTATCGATTGATAAAATAGGAGGATTTGATTTTCTAATTTGATAAATTAAATTTTCTAATTCAAATATATGATTTCTTATTTTATAAATAATATTTGAATCATCTATATTTATTAAATTATTATTATTATTAATTTCATTATAATTAGGATAATTATTTAATAAAGGATAATTATTTTGATTATTATTATTAATATTATTTTTATTCATATTTTTTATATAATAATAACCTCCGATAATTATTCCAATAGGTAATAAAAAATAAAAAAAGAATTTAAATAAAAAACCATGAGATTCATTATTATTTTCTTTATGATTATGATCATTATGATCTTTATCATCATAAATAATCATATTTATATAATCTATCATTCTAATTATAGTATCTATATATTTTTTATCTCTTAAACCTACACTTAAATTATCTAAAATATTTTTTTTAACATAATCATTTAAATAATTATATAAATTTTTTCCAGTAATTAATCTTATTTTTCCATTAGCAATATTTGAATCTTCATTTAGAACATAAATACATAATCCAATTCCATCATTTTGATTTTTATTATAAGTTTTAAAAAAAATGTTACAATTTTCAGAAAAATAATTCTCATCATAATTATTATTATTATTATTATCAATTTTTGTTAAAAATAAAGAAAAAATTTTATTTTTATTTAATTCATGACATAATTTTTGAATTTCAGATTCTTTTAAAAAATTATATGAATAAATTTGATTATCACAAAATAAATAATCATCATTAAAATTATTTATATTAGTGTTTATTATAATATCAAATAATAATATTATTATTAAAAAAATAAGTAAATTTTTTTTCATTTTTATTTAAAAATATTTTAGAAAAAAAATTTTAATTTTTATAAAATAATATAAATTATAATTTATCCTTAAAAATTATTCATTTTTAAAAATGACTTCAAATAATAATATTATTAATAAAAAAAACGAATTAAAAGAAATCGAAATTGAAAATAAAGAAATTTATGAATTATTTAATAATAATTCAGCAAATCAATTAGAATCGAATATGTTTTTGGAAAGAAAAAAATTATTAAACGCTCAAAAAGGTGAAAGTGAAATAAATGATATGTTAAAAATGAAATTAAAAGGTTTAGATATGTTTAATTCAATTTTATTAAGTAATAAAAAAATATTAGAATCTTATGATTTAAATTATTCTGAAGTTTTAATTGATTTATTAAATTTTTCAAGATGCAATAAAAATTTATATGAAAATATTTTAAAAAAAATAAAATCTATTTCAATATTTTTATTAAAAAATCAAATTTTAATTAAAAATAAAAACGAAAATTCAATTTTATCTATTATTAAATTCATAATAATTTTATTAAATTCAAAATATGAATATTCATATTTTCAACAAATTTATAGTGTAATAATAAAAGAAGAAAAAATTTTACAAATTTTTTTAGAAAATTTTTTAGATAAATTTTTTAAAGGAAGAAATTTAAATTTAACAATAAATGACATTAAAAATATTTTCAAATTATTTTTAGTAAATAAAAATAATTATAAATGTTTGAACTTTTTTAATTTATTTATTAATTTATTAAAATTTGTTGAATTAAAAGGAGAAGGTTCAAGAACAATTCATCAAGTTAATCAAGATTTAGTTTTATTACAATTTAGTTTAGATTTTATAAATAATAAAAAATTAAATGAAAATATTATTAAAAATGAAAAAAATTTTGATGAAAAAATAAATAAAATTTATGATAAAATTAATGATTTGTTAAATAATATGATAAATGAAAATGATTATAATAAAGATATTGAAGATTTAAATAAAAAACAATTAAATGAAAGAAATTCACAAATAAAAAAAAAAAAATTAATTTTTAATGGAATTTATAAAATTCTTAATAAATTAAATAAATCTTTTAATTTAATAGAAAATAAAGAATTTTCATCAAAAATCAAAGAAATTGAAGAAATTTACAAAAAGAAAATAAATAAAAATTATAATATTATTATTTCAAAATAATTATAAATAATAATATAAAATAATAATTATTTAAAATATTAAATTTTATAACCAAAATATTTAAAAAGAAAAAATTAATTTTATTTTATAAATTATGGGTTGCGGAAGTGCAAATTCAATAGATAATAAAGTTGTTATATTTTTAATAGGAAAACCAGGTTGTGGACAAAAATTACAAGGAAAAAAAGTTTCTGAAAAATTAGGAGATTGTTCACATATTCATTTAGAAGGTTTAATTAGACATGAAATGTTAAGAAAATCAAGCATGAAATTGGATCAAATTAATGAAAATAAATTAGTTCCTTCGAAAGATTTAGTTGAAGTTTTATATGAAAAAATATGCAATAAAAACACTAATTATATTTTAATTGATGGTTTCCCTAAAATTGAAGAAAATATTACCGAATGGAAAAAAATAATTGGAAAAAAATTTAAAATTTTAGCTTTAATTCATTTAAATATAAGTAATGAAACTATGAATGAAAGAGAAAAAGAAAAAATCGAAGAAATGGGAAAAAATTATTTAGAAAAAAAATATAAAAGATTTATGGAAAATACTGTAAAAATTATTGATAAATTAAAAAGTCAAATTAATTATTTGGAAATAAATGGAGAACAAGAACAAGAAATTATAACGAAAGAAATTGTTGATAAATTAAAAAAATTAATTGTAAATAATAAATATAATGAACTATTTTAAATATAAGATATGTAAAAAATTGTAAATAATTAAAATTTAGTAGCAAAATAATAATATTTTATTATAATATTATTTTATTTTATTTTATTTTATAATATTTTATATTTTATAATATATGATGATGTCAAAATATTTATAAATTTTATTTTTTAAATAAATTTATTTAAATATAATATAATAATTATATTGTTTAAAAATAAAAAAATATTATTATTATTATTTTTATAATAAAACTTTAAGATATTATCAAAAAAAAAAGAGTTAAAAATTTTTTATATTTTTTATGTTTTTTTTTTATTTATTATTTTTTTTATTTAATTAAATTAATTAATAATTATTAATAAATATTTTATTAATTTTGAATGTCAAGTAAACCAAAAATAAAAAATTCTGATGAAGATAAATTTGGAACAGACATTAAACTAATCATAATAGGTAATTCATCAACAGGAAAAACCTCAATAGTAAATCAATTTATAAATAAAAAGTTTACAAGAGAATATTCAGCAACAATCGCATCAGATTTTCAATATAAAATATTAAAAGTAGATAATTTAATTTATCGTATTCAATTTTGGGATTTAGCAGGTCAAGATAAATCCCAAACATATATAGGATTATTTTGTAGAGATATACATGGAATAATAATATGTTGTTCATGCGATGATATAAAAAGTAGAGAAGATACAAAAGAATGGAAAAAAAGTTTAAATGAAATAAAAGATAATTGGGTTCCAATTATTTTATGTGAAAATAAATGTGATATTTATGGAGACACTGAAGAAGATTATTTAAAAGATGTTGAATCATTAAGAACTTTCGCAGAAGAAAATGATTTTTTAACTGCTTTTAGAACAAGTGCAAAAAATAATTATAATATTAGTGAAATGATTACATATTTAATAAATTATTTAAAAGATAATCATGCTGATAAAATAGTAAAAAGTTATATTTCAGATAGTAATGATGATACTTCAAGTATAAAAAGTAAATCAATTAAAAATGTAAAAATTGAAAGAACAAAAAAAAAATGTAGTTGTTAAAAAATATTATTTTTATATTAATTAGTATTTAAAATAATTAATTAAAATAAAATTTAAAAAATTTATTAAATTTCGTTAATATATTTATTTAAATGATTACTCCAAAAAAAATCGTAAAAACATCAACTTTTAATTCAAATCCTCAAAAAAAAACATTAAAACAATCATCATCATTAAAAAATTTTACGATTAAAAATAAATTTTATAATCAAAAAATTAATCCCGAAATTAAAACTGATTCATCAACAAATTTACCTGATTATTCAACAACAATAAATTCAAAAAATAAAAATAATAATAATAATAATAATGATATTAAACAAGTTTCTAAATTTAAATTATCTTCAATAAAAGAAAAATTTCCTCAACAAAAAACATTAACAAAAACATATTCATCTAAAAATTTTTCAACTTTATCAAATAAATTAGGCTTAAAAAATCAATATGTTAAAACAGAAGCAAATAATAAAAAAACTAATAAAATTATTTCATTTCCTTTAAATGCTTTAGACATAATGAGAAAAAAAATAGAAAAAGTTTTAAATGAATCAAATGAAAAAATTGCTAATATTAGTGTTTCTTTTTCAATGGTTGATATGAATTCTGAAAGTTCTTATTCAAAAGTTCAAGATGAATATTCAAAAGAATTAGATAATATTTATATGGAAAAAATTGAAAAAATTAAAGAAATAAATGAAAAATATGATTATGATTTGTATATTTTTAAAAAAACTTATCAAGAATTTGATGATAATATTGTTTATAATTCTATTGTTGAAGAAAAAAAAGAAGCTATTAATTTAATTGAAAATGAATTTTTATTAAAAAAAAATCAAGCAAAAGAAAAATATCAAAAACAAATCAATGAAATTTCAGAAAATACATTAAAACAAAGAAAAGCTTTGTTTGAAAGTGAAATTTTTGAACAAATGAAAAAAGAAATTACAAATATTTTAAATAAACCTCTTCCTGAAGAAACTAATGGAAATAAAACAAATTTAAAAAATTCTGTTAAAATTAATAAACCTAAGAATATTAAAATATAAATAGATTAGAAATATAAATTTAAAATTTAAATTTTAATATTTTTAAAATTAAAAATTAGTTTATATTGTGAGCTAATATTATTATATATTTTATTTAATTCATTTATAATAAAAATTTAATAATAAAAAAATATAAAAAAATTATTTATATTATTATTTATTTAATCACTATTAATAATAAATATTTTAATTTTTGAATTTTTAATATAAATATAGATTAATTTTATAATTTATATATTAAAATTATTGTATAATTTATTGATTATTAATTTGTTATTAATTTTAAATAAAAATCCATCTTAAAATAACAATTTATTTATTAATAATATTATTGTTTTTATCAATATTTATATTAATTATAAAAATTTTAAACATTAAAATTTAATATAAAAAACTTTATTAATTCTTTTTAATATATATTTATTTATAAAATTAATAATAATATTTTAATATTTATATAACATGATAATTATTTAATATATAATATTTATATAACTTTAAATATATAAATTATTTTCTTCCAAAATATCTAGAATATTTTTTTCTTTAGGTTGTTTTAAATCATTTTTAGAATTTTCAATAAATTTTCCTTTTGATAGAACTTTTTCCATTAAATTTTTATTTTTATTATATAATCTAGCTTTCAAACTAACTTTTGTATTAAAATTCGTATTTGCTTCAAAATCCAATCCAGAATCTTCAATTTCATTATCTTTTTCATTTAAATCTTTTTTTTTAATACTCTTATCATAAACAACATCTTTAATATATTCAGGTAATTTTTCCGGATCAAAATAACAATTATATAAATGTTCATTTAATTCCGATAATTTACATTGATTAGGGCACCCTTTATTTGTGCAATAAACTTCTAATTCATTAACCATATTCATTGCTATTAAATCTATTTGAATATCCTTCATAAAAAAAATTTTTCTACATAAAGGACAATCATTTTTTTGTTGAGCCCATCTCATTAAACATATTTGACAAAATGTATGACCACATCTTAATCGAACAGGGTTATCAAAAATATCATTACAAATTGAACAATATAAAAATCGAGAAACACCATTTAAATTAACAAATTTGCGAATTGATTTTGTGTTTTGAAATGTATTATAAATATTTTTTAAATTCAATTTTTTAGACATTATAATTTTTATTATTAATAATATTAAATATTTAAATTTAAAAATTTTATATTTTTTTATTTTTTCAATCAAAATTAATTTTTGTTTTATCCCAAAAACTATCGTTTATAACATCCATATGAGCAATAACTAAATTTTTACTACTTTCAATAAATTCTTTAGTAAATTCATCATCTTTAATTAATAAAGGATCGTATTTAAATTCTTTTTTAACATCATTTTCAATATTATCTAATAATCTAATAATCAAGCTTCCTTTTTTAAATATTTCTGGCTCATTATTATAATTTATATTATAATCTTTAAATAAAATTTCGTTTTTATCTTTAGAAAAAGTTCCTTTTAATTTATTATGTGCTTCTTGCGTGTTCAAACCTCCTTTTTGAACTAATGCCCAAAAAGTTGTATTATATAAATTATTAATATGACAATCTACAAATCTCCAAGAAAAATAATCTTTTAAATTTATAAAATCTGGATATAAAATTATTCTTCCATCAAAACAAGGTGGAAATTTTAATTCTTTTTTATCTTTAAATATTTTTGACCAATAATAAACATAAGAACTTGAAAATTGTGAGACAATATTTGTTAATATTTTTTCACCTCTTCTATTAAATAAATTTGTTTTCTTTTTAAAAACAAAACTAAATTCATCACTTTGACCATAACCTAAAAAAATATCTGTAAAATTTTTCATTACATTGAAACCTGATAATAACATTAATTTAATTCCATTTATATCGTTTGGTTTTTCAAATTGATGAGTGTCACAAAATTTTGTAAAACCTTTTCCATCGATTCTTACTACAATATATGTATTTTTTAATAATGTTGAATGTTCTTCAAATTGTTTTACATATTCATATTTTGAATTACTCATTTTTTTTCAATAAATAATATATTTATTTTTTAGTTTTTATATAAAAAAAAAAAAGTTAGAATAATAAAATTTATCATACAAATATTATTTAAAATGTTTAAAATGTTTTTAAAATAAAATTATGAATTATTAATTAAAACGATTATATAGAAATTTTTGAAAATTTTTAAATATGAAATGAACAAATTATTAATTATTATACAAAACGCAAATTTAAATAAAAGATTTACTTGAAAATTATGCTTAATTTAGACCATCTTTATTATAAAAATATAAAAAAGTTTCAAAAATGAATATTATGTATTATATTATTAGAATTTATAATTATGAAATTCAATATAGTAAAAAAAAATCAAATTAAATTAAATATTATTATAATGTATTTAAAATAATATTTTAATTGTTTTTTTTTAATTATTATATATAAAATTATTATAATAATTAATAATATTTAAATTTATTTTGTTTTTAAAATTTTCATTATTTCTTCGATATTTTTTTTCATTAATGAATCATTACCTTTTATTTCATTCATACATTCTTTAATTACATTATCTTCCTTTTTTAATTCATTCACCTCATTATTAAGATTATTTGTTTTATCTTCAATAATTTGAATTTTTTCTTTTATTCCATTAGTATCC
>JAEEGL010400847.1_pt1 | contig 14859 bp, 13 predicted proteins | sample 9134231 | NCBI WGS metagenome assembly JAEEGL01 (sample SAMN16246548, study PRJNA631951) | gut metagenome | biome: gut microbiome; feature: rumen; material: fiber-attached | host: Bos | place: Iran: Karaj | collected 2018-10
GAACAGTGCACAGAGCTGTTCAAGACAGTAGAATTGGCTGAAAAACGGCTGGAAGCGGTAGCGCAGGTAACCAATTTTGCAACTGCGCCGGAATGTTTAAAGGTAATCAGGGCAAACGATGCCCAGAAAATTAATATGGCAGAGATTGCCAAATCATTAAGAGAAAGTTATGAGGTGAGCTAAAATGAGAAAATCTATTGAACTGAAACAGATTATGCAGGCAAAACAGAAAGCGTTAGTGGATCTGCTGGGGAAGGATGGCGTGACTGCTGATGCAATCAACGCAGCCAAGACGGAACTGGACACGGCTACAGCTTCTTACAATGCAGCTGTGGCTCTTGAAAAGCTGGAAAAGGATAATTTTGCCGGTAACCCGATTGTTCCTACAGCAAAAGCCAGTCCGATTGCTGCTTTGAACAAAGCCCTGCGCGGTATCCAGCTGACGGACGAAGAGAAAAGGTTTGTTAAATTTGAAAAACTGAGCGACACTGCCGGCACTCCTGGCCAGGTTGGCGCAACTCCGGCCAAAGGTGGTTACCTGCTTCCGAAAGAAAGCGCAGCCACTATTGAAACGTTTATGGACGACCAGGTACGTCTGAAAAATGATTGTGATGTTTATGCGACCAAATACCGTAGCGGATCCATTCCGACCCGGGCTCACAGTAACCATAAGCTGACCAATTATGACGAACTGAACAGCATTCAGGAATCCGATCGCGATTTCGGGCAGATTACCTATGACTGCAAGAATTACGGCGAGATTATCCCGGTAGCCAATGAACTGTTGGATGATATTGACATTGACCTGATCGGTATCATTGCGGAAGAGTTCGCCATGGATGCGGTCGATACGGAAAATGACAAAATCATTGATGTTATGGACACGGCGACCACGGAAGCAATCACCGATTACACAGGCATCAAAACGGCCATCAACACAAAACTTCCCATTAATGTCGCTAAACGCGCAAAGATTTACACAAACCAGAGCGGGTGGGATTATTTGGATCAGTTGCGGGACAAGAATGACAGACCGCTGTTATCCGAACATGCTTCTGAACCGGGTGTATACCGTTTCCGCGGTAAGGAAGTTGTTGTTATCGACAGCGAAACCTTGCCGGATGACGAAACAACGGGCATCCCGTTCTATGTCGGTTCTTTGAAAGATTTTATCAAATTCGTAGACCGTCAGGGCCTGCTGGTTGCTGTTTCCACGGAAGCCGGCTTTGAGATGAACGCAAGCAAGGTACGTGCGATCGAGCGCTTTGACGTTGCCAAGAAAAATGCGAAAGCTCTGCGCAAACTGACTTTGCTGCTTTCCTCTGTAACAACCGACGAAGGTGACGAAGGTGAAGGAAATGGAGAAGGCGGCGAAGGCGGCGAAGGCTGATAAACAGGTGACGCCAAATGACACTTTCTGATGTCAAATTGTATCTCCGCATCGATTATGATGCGGAAGATACTCTTTTGGAAACGATGATGCAGGCTGCAGAAAACTATATGGTTAGCGCAGTGACTGACTACGAAAAGAATTATTCGGAAAGCGAAAAATATGCAGCGGCAGCGGATATCTGTAAGATGGCCATAATTGCCCAGATGTACGAAGACCGGAATTCTCAGCAAAAAGGGGATTTCGGTTTTGTAATTCGCAGCATGATTAACCAGCTGGAATATTGGAGTGAGGCAGATGATTGATATCGGCAAATTGCGGAACCGGGTTACGGTGCAGAAGAAGGTTCGCGGTGTGGATGAAGGTCTGGGAGCGCCGATAACCTTTGAAGATGACGGTCAAATATGGGCGGAGTTTTTGAAGCAGCGCATTTCTTCCGGTGTCATTGCAGACGATGGGGCTGCAGTGTTGGTTACCCAGGGAATCCGTATCCGTCCCCGTGAAGTACAAAAGGGGTGGCGAATCGTTTTCGGCAGCCATGTTTTTGAGATCATTGATGTCGACCGTTCGGATCCGGCTGTCTATGTGCTGACCACGCAGGAGATACGGCCATGAAGATGTTCGAAATCCGTGTGAACATGGGTGAAGTCATTTCCAAAGCTGTAAAGGATATTGACAAGTACGATGTTGCAAAGCAAAAGAAAATCAAGAAGGTTATAGCGGACGGAACGAAAGAAACAAAGGCAAGAGCTTTGCAGCTGGCGCCAAAAGGACCGACAGGAAATCTGAAGAAAGGTATCAAGGGGCACCTTGTTGACGGCGGGCGGGAGGGAATTGTCATGTCTACCGCTCCCCATTCCCATTTGGTTGAATACGGAACGGCTGGTTCTCGCCTCACTTATCCTGTGTACAAGAAGGCGCTGAAGATAACGTGGAACGGCAAGACTGGCTGGGCACGGGGATACATCAGCAGCGGAAAAATGCCTGCCCGGCATGTGCTCAAGAGAGCAGCTGAACGGGAATGGCCGAAGATTGTGCAGTCAATGGAGAAAGCAATGAAATGATTTTAATTAAAGATGTACCGCAGGTCCCACTGCGCAGGGCACTGTTTACTATGCTTACTGATGGGCAGGATCATAATGTGTATGGAGATGTTCCGGAAGACGCAGTACTTCCCTGGATTACCATAGGCGGCATGATTTTCAGTCCTATTGGCAGCAAGACAACGGTTATCTGGCAGGCAAAAGCGAATATCGAAGCGTATTCAGACGGGACACAGAAACTGGAATTGAATGAAATGCTGAACGACATCTGTACGTTGGTATCGTATTACGGCAACAGTTTGGAAATCGAAGGGTACAGCGTTATTGATACGGAGATTGAGACTGTGGAGACGGAACAGGAAACAACGACAGGGTATCATGGAACGGTAACAGCCGTATTTAAGTTACAGAAAGCGAGGAAAGAATAATGAGCAAATTAACAGCAACGGAATTACAGAACCTTCCGGAGAATCCGGCTACTGATTTAGCAGAAGCAGGTAAGGATGTATTACTGTATATTGGCAAAAGTGGCTCGGGAAATGAAGAAGTGTTCGCACTGGTAGGCGGCCAGCGCAACTCCACTATCGAAATGACATCGGATTCATTAGATGCTTCCCACAAAGGAAGTGGCGGCTGGAAACAAAATAAACCCGGCCTGAGTGGTTGGAAATCCAGTTTTGACGGTTTGCAGATTATGTCGGATGAAGGAGCTCAGATTATGGAATATTGTTTCCGCGAGAAGAAACAGATTCATGCGAAATTCGTATATCCTGATCAGTCCTATCAGGTGGGCTGGGCGCATGTGACAGAGTTCACCCGCGACAATCCGCATGACGGTATTGCCACCATCAAGTCTACTTTGGAAGGAGTCGGGGAAATTAGCGAGATTACGGCAGCGCAGAATAATCCGTAAATGGGAGGTAACATAAATGCAGGAAGCGATTAGTTTCAAAAACGGTGACCGGGAATGCAAATTACTGTTCAATATCCGGACTCTGAAAGATATGGAGCAGGAATTAGGCTTTTCCCTGAATCTGTTATTCACTCCAAATCTGGCGCTGACTTTACGGCTGACGACCATTATGTTTACCCAGCTGGGCATCAAATATGGTTTACAGGATAAAAAGCCGGAAGATGCAGACCCGTACGAGTTTATTCAGCGGTATTGTGATAACGGTGGCTCGTTGGATACGTTGAATGCGCATATCCTGGCAGCGATTGATGCGACAAACCTTTTTACGGAGGGGCAGACGGCAAAGCTGGAAGAGATTCGCAAAGTGCTGGAAACGGCACAGGCGGACAAGGAAAAAGTCGAAGCCTGAGATCTTTTGCGGATTGGGTCAGGATGGCGGAGCCACTGGCCTACGAAATCGGCCTGAAACCGAGAGAATTTGAACAGATGCAGCCCGGGGAATTCTGGTTACTGTTGGAGGCCAATAACCGGCGCCAACGGGAGCAGGATTACCGGTCTGCATATTTTTTGTCGTATCTGATTGCCCCGTACATGAAAAAGGGAAGCACGATTACGGTTGAAGATATTGTGGATCCTCTTTGGGAAGATCCAGAAGAACTGAAAAAGAGAAAAGCGGAAGAGAGAAAGAAAAAGATTGAGGCTGACAAGCAAATTTTGGAAAAGGAATTTGCCTGGGCGTTAAAGGAGTAATAAAAATGTCTGTGTTATCTGCATTGACAGTTAAGATTGGGGCTGACAGTTCCGGACTGAGAAAAGAACTGAAAGGAACAAAAAAAGAAATAAATAGTGCTTTCTCTACTGACCCTATCAGTGCGTTTGGAAGTGCTATAACAAGCGCTTCAGGTGCTGTCGGTTCCTTTATTAACAAATTCAACGCAGCTGCTACGTTTTTAGGTAGTGGGCTTGGGCTTGTAGCCATAATCAGCAACGCAGTTTCTGCAGGTGCTGCTATTAGTGATTTATCTGCCAAGCTTCAAATAACTACGGAAGAAGCAGGTAATTTTTCGCGGACGATTAAATTAGCCGGTGGTGATGTGGATACTGCAGCGGCTGCGATTATGCGTTTAGATTCTGTGATCAGTGGCAATAGCGAAGCAGCTCAGAAGACACGTGAAATATTGGATGCAGTCGGTGTTACGCTTGCTGATCAGAATGGAAAATTACTTCCGGTTAATGAACAATTAAAAAATTTGGCACAGGGCTATCAGGCTGCTACACAGGCAGGATATGGTCAGGAGTTTATTATGAGCACGCTGGGTGTTCGCGGCATGACATTGACCGAGACACTCATGAAATATAATGATGCGGCAGAAGATGCTGCGAAGATAAAAGGAGTAGGGATAGACGTCAATCAGATGGCAGAAGTGGATCGACAACTGCAACTGATACAGGTACAGTTGGGGCAGTTAACCATGGCCGGAGGAGCGTTATTAACTCCTATCGTTGGGGAGTTTCTGCCAGCACTTACAGATGGATTGGCAGAGACAGCACAACTGATTGCTGAGAACAAAGATAATATTTTGGCGTTAGGGAAAGTGGTATTGGCCGTGTTTTCGCTGTCTAAGGTTAATCAGGCAATACAGTCAGTAAAAGCCTTGGCGGCATCATATCAAGTAGTAGCTGTGGAAGTAGAGATACTTACAAAACGGCAGGAAGCATCTATAGCGAGACAAATATCTGCACTGACTGCCAAACAAAAAAAAGAAGAAGCAGCAATGAGGAAAGAGGTAAATGCTCGTAAAATTGCAGAAGCAGAAAAAGCGGCAGAAATTAAGAAAAGATTAATAGAAATTGAAATGGCGTATGCAAAAACGGCTACCAAGATTCGTACAGAAATGACAGCGGCATACCAAAAAATAAATGCCGAAGCGAAATTGTCAGCGGCAGGTCAGGTGCAGGCTGCTGTAACAGTGGGTTCTGCGGCTCAAGCAACAGGAACAAAGACTGTTGCGGCGTCAGCTGCAGCCAAAGGCGCTGTAGGATCACTGACCAAAAGCGTGTGGGCCCTGGTGGGAGGGTGGTATGCCGTGGCGGCGGCCATTGCTTTTGCTTTTGAAAAGCTGGTGGAATTCAAGCAGCAGCAGGCACAGGAACAGGGACTCACAGGTGGCGATATATATTCCATCGACGGTCAGCAGTACCGCCGTGCGGACGACGGGAAATTTTACCGCCGCAACATCAACATGGATGCCGAGGACGCCTTTGATACCTATACGGAAACGCAGGTACTGGAAGATGACGAGATATCCATGCTGCAAGCAGCCTATGAACGAAAGCACCCAGCATATACACCTAAAAATAATGAAGATTTAGACACAGAAAAGTTTAAAAACCTGTTTGGGAATGTTGGCGGTAGCACTGGAGGAGGGAAGTCGTCTTCCGGAAAAGTTGCAGACCCGGGAAAAGATGAACAGAAACGCAGGCAGGAAATGCAGCGGAGTATTGAACAGGAATACTCTATGCGAAGAACCGTAAATGATGCAATGCGGGAAAGTGTTGACCTGCAGGCTGCCTACATGTCGGTAGCGGGCAAAGCGGCCTATGAAATGCAGAAGGAACACGAAAAAGCTGTTGAAGGTATCAAGAGCCGCTGGTTACAGTTTGAAACTGAATATATTGGCATGTCGGATGCGGAGCGTGCCCGGATGGTTAAGAACCTTGAAGAAGTCGGTGCCGCGTTTGAAATCACGGAGGAAGGCAGGCTGTCTTTGGCAAAACAGGTGGCAGCGGATATTGCGGCAGCGGAAAAACAGTATGATGATGAAATTATTGCTTACCATACCCAATGTAAAGACATTCTAGCGGAGATTGATGATGCGTTCCGCCTGAACTCAATGGAAAAGCTGCAGGAGTCTTTGACCAATGAAACCGCGGCCATTCTAAACGCCTATAACACAAAGCAAAACATGATGCAACGTTATTATGATAATTGGCTGATTACACATCAGAGCACCAGTGAAATGGTGACCAATATTGTGATGGACAGTCAGGGCAGCTTCGAGAACTTTTTCAAAAATATTCTAACAGGAGCTAAATCATTTAACGATTCTTTGATGGATTTGTTCAGTGGGTTGCTGGATGCCATTGTTAAACAGATTGCGGAAATGATGGCGGCCAAGGTAGTAAACCAGTTTTTAAACTGGATATTCCCTTCTTTTGGATTCAATTCTGGCGGTTCAGTGTCGTCTGGCGGGTTTAACACATACGGGGTTGCAGCAAATGCGATGGGTATCAGTCTGGGAGACTTTGCATCAGGCGGTGCTATTATAGGCCAGGGATCCGGAACCAGCGACAGTATTCCGGCTATGCTCAGTAATGGAGAATTTGTTATGAGTGCAGCAGCGGTAAGGCGCATCGGCGTTCCTTATCTGAATCGAATGAACAAAGGTTATGCAAACGGTGGTTATGTAGGTGGAGGTGCTTCCGGGGCAAACGGTACTCCGCCGGTTATCATCAATCTGCATAATGAGTCAGGTGTTACGTTGGATGCACAACAGACCGAAGCCAATTTTGATGGTGAAAACTGGGTTATCGGTATCGTTTTGAATGGTATAGCGACAAATAAAAATGGCATGAGGACAGTGCTGAAAGGAGCAATGGCATAATGGCTTCGATAAATTTTCCGTCTGATATTAGCGCGCCGGCATGGCCTTTTGAATGTGAGTATGAAGATAACTCTATTATCAGTAAGTTTGAAGACGGTTCCCAGCAGAGCAGGCGTAAGTTTACGCGCAGCAGGCGAAAATGGACACTGAAGTGGAATCATATTCCGCGAAGCGAATATTTAACTTTAATGACATTTATATCACAGACCGTGTCGTTTTCGGCACGGTCTTTTAACTGGATCAACACAGATTCTCTGGATGACACTAACCCGGAGACGGTGGAGGTACGCGTGACAAAAGTAGGTAAGTGGACGAACGAGGCGCTGCACTATTGGAGCGGGACAATCGAACTGACCGAGGTGTGATATGTTATCAATTTCCCCAATCACAAAAGCCGAAAAGAACAAACTGTCCACGGCCAGCGCGTTCCTGATCCTGTTGGAAATACGGCTGCAAAATACTGTATATATCTGCTATAACAACGAGGATATCACCTGGAAAGGCCAGCTGTATCAGGCGTTTCCTTTCAAGATTGGCGAAACGAGCGAAGACAGCGACGGCTCCGATCCGAACGTGCAGCTGCAGGTCAGCAATGCTTCGCAGGGCCTGCAGTGGTATGTGGAAGAATCCGGAGGCGGTGTTGGCACGGAAGTGATCCTGCGGGTGGTCAACTCAAAGAATCTGAACGGGAGAGCTGACCTTGAGGAAAGCTACACCGTGCTGGACTGTAAAGTAGATGAACAGTGGGTAACATTCACGCTGGGCAATGATTATAGTGCCCGCACCCGTCGCCCGCTGGACCGGTACATGAAGAACAACTGTCCGTTTGCTTACAAAGGCGTACGTTGTGGATACAGCGGGAACAAGAGTTCCTGTGCGCACACACTGGCAGATTGCCGTGAACATAAAAACTCTACCCGCTTTGGCGGTTTCCCCGGCATTGACCAGAAAGGGGTATATGCATGATGGACTTTACGGACCTTATCGGGACACCCTTCGCCAACCATGGCCGTGATGTAAAACAAGGGCTGGACTGCTACGCGGTCCTCCGGGAAGGGTACCTGCGCTACGGATACGATGTGCCGGAATACGATGCGGATTACAAAGATATGGAGCGTATCAACGAGCTGATTACCGGAAACACAAAAGGGTATCCGTGGAAAAAAATCAATGAGCCGAAAGTACCGTGCCTGGTTGCCATCCGCTTCGGATCTCCGGACGGGATGGTAAACCATACCGGCGTCTATATCGGCGGTGACAGGTTTATCCACACCAGGGCGCGCATCGGCGTCAACATTGACCGATTATCATCTCCTGCATGGCGCAGGGTTATCGTGGGTTTCTATGAATATGTAGGTGAGTAAATGACTACACTTGTATTGGTAAAAAATGTATTTACTCCGCAGGACTGCCGTGAAGTTAAACAGATAGAACCGGGTTGCACCGTTGCGGATTTGCTGGAACAGTATGCCATTGACGGTGTGGATCTGGAAGCCACGGTCAACGGTGAAAGCGCAGACGCCACAACAAAAGTCTGTGATGAGGATTTTGTGGTGATTCATCCGGTTATCGCCGGTGGCGGCGATAAGGGCGGCAAAGGCATCATTGGTATCATTGCCGCTATTGCTCTGTCTGTAGTATCCTTCGGTATTGCCAGCGGTGGATGGCTGGCGGGGCTTGGTAAAGCGTTTGGCGCGGGCATGTGGGGTGCGTATGCTGCTGCTACGGCTGTTATGTTCCTTGGTTCCATGTTAATGGGCAGGCTGAGCGGCCAGAAGGCAGACGTCGGAGCATACGAGGAAAAAGACCAGCCGACATATTCCTGGGGCGAAGTCAGAACGATGGAGGGTCAGAACAATCCTATTGCACTGACATATGGCACGGTAAAAAGCGGTGGTCAGACCATCGCCAAATACGTTAATATCGACGACGACAATGACGAATACCTTAACTGGCTGGTGGCAGCCGGTGAAGGCCCGCTGACATTTACTGAAATCAAGCTGAACGAAAACGATTATGGCAACTATGATGATGTTTCTGTTACCACAAGGCCCGGAGAAAACAACCAGGCTATCATCAGTGAATTTGGCGACACGTATGCCACTAAAAATCTGAATTACCGGTTAAGCGACTCCTGGACCAGCGATTCCGCACAAGGTTCGGATACCAGAGGCTTGATTTTTACGATTGAGTTTCCTAGTGGTTTGTATCACTTTACCAACAAGGGAGAACTGTCAACTGCATGGGTTACGTTGGACATTGAATATAAGATTGCCGACGGCAGCTGGACAAACCTGTTTAAAGAGGTTTCGAGCAACAACTACGGTATTCAATTACGAAAAAACGTCAGCGCCGGAAGTTATCCTTTCACTATTACCGGTAATATGTGGGATACCGGAAGTGACAGCGGTGAGGAAGTTTTAGTCTTTTACGACTGCACCATTAAGATCGGCGATGATTCTGCCGACGCAAGCAAGAGCCAGGTAAACAACGGCAATACTGTAAATGTTGGCAGCTTCAGCGTTGATATAAGTGCTTGGAGCGACACAATAAAGAACAGCATCAAAAACGGTGGAAGCTATAGCGGAACCATAACGGTAAGTGACGGAACCGGTGTTGGGTTGATATCTGACAAGTCTCGCTCTGCCGTCCGCAAACAGTTCCGCATCAACAAGGTCCCTGCCGGAGTGTACGATGTCAGAGTTAAAGTGGCAAATAGACAATATCCGGAAGACGATAGCCAATCCTGCAGTATTTGCTACTGGACTGCAATCACTTCGGTTATTTATGACGACTTTATTTACCCGTGCACGGCGCTGATCGGCATCACTGCCAAGGCGACAGACCAGCTGAGTGGTGCACCGTCTCTGACCTTCCTCAAACAGCGTAAAAAGGTTTGGGTGTGGAACAGTAGCGCCGGAGAATATCAGGAAAAGAATGCCACAAATCCTGCATGGGCATGCTATGACCTGTTACACCAGGCAAGGAAGCTGCATGATATAAATACCGATACTGACGTAATGGAGGTGCGTGGCGTTCCCGCTGCCAGGATGCGGTATATGGATTTTTACCGCTGGGCAACATGGTGTAACGAGAAAAACTTGAAAGTCAACATCGAAATCAATACCACCGGCGAAGTGCTGGATGTGGCAAACCAGCGGATAGCACCCATCGGCCGTGGCATGGTCGTTAGATTCGGCACAAACTACGGCTGCATTTATGACCATGCGCAGGATCCGGTGCAGATGTTCGGCATGGGAAACATCGTTTCCGGAACATTTACCGAGGAATTTTTGAAAGTGGCCGACCGGGCGAACTGTGTTGAGGTTACATTTACAAACGCAGCTGCCGATTACCAGCGTGATGTTCTGACCATCTATGGCGATACGTTCAATTCTGATGGTTACGCTAAGACTGCACAGTTGACAATGGACGGTATCACCTCTTACGAACAGGCATACCGTGAAGGCATGTACCAGCTGATGTGCAATAAATATCAGCTGCGTACGGTTTCCTTTGAAGCCGACATTGACGCCATTGCCTGCACGGTCGGAGATGTGGCACTGGTGGCACATGATGTTCCCAAATGGGCATACAGCGGACGTATTGAAGGTGTTGACGGAAACACGTTAAGGTTGCCATGCTATGTAACAGATCTGACCAAGAGCTACCGGATCCAGTACAGGACGGTCAACGATAATATCTATACCAAGCCGTGTACAATCGTATCCAGCACGGAAGACGGATGGACGACAGTATCGCTGTCCGATACGGAAAATATGCCGCAAGTCGGCGATGTATTTGATTTGGCAATCGCCAATATCGGTAGCAAACCGTTCATAATAAAGAATATTACCCGCTCGCAAGAGTTCCGGCGCAAAATTACGGCCGTGGAATATTCTGAGGCATTATATAACGAAGACTACGACATCCCGCCCATCCAGTATTCGATGCTCGAAAACAACAGAGCCAGGAACGTAACGAAGCTTTCCGCTGCTCAATATCAGTACACAGATGCCAACGGCGTTAAGCATGGCGTTATGGACGTCAGCTGGAAGAAGCCGAGCAATGGCGGCAAGTTCACCATATCTATTTCCACAAACGGCAAGAAATGGGAAACCAAAGTATCTGGGACAGAAAATAATAGCGTAGAATTCGAAGTTAAAGCCAAAACAAGATACTATGTCAGGGTTGTTACGGTTTTGGGTTTACGGCAATCAAGCGGTGTAACAATTGGCCTGATAGACTATGGCGAAGATGTGCCGCCGACCGCAGTAACAGGTGTTACCTACAAAATCGACCCAGCAGACAGAACAAAAGCGGAATTAAGTTGGAACTCCAACACGGATATTGATTTTAAATATTATGAGGTTGTTGTATCTGGTGGCAAAACATATACCACTGCCGCTAACATTATGACCCTGATATCAGAGCAGGATAATCCAACAGTAACGATACGTTCTGTTGATAACGCAGGAAACAAGTCAACGGCAGTATCTATTGTCGTGCCGATTGTGAATCATCCGTCTGATGTAACAGGGTTTGCGGTAACGCAACAAACCACGGATAAGAGTGTGTTGGAATTTACATGGGATGCCGTGACGGACAGCGACCTGTCGCAGTATGAGTTAAGGGTAGGTGGTGTACAGTTTGCGAAAACGAAAACACGGAAAACAACGTATCAAGTGGCATCCAGTGGCAGTTATACGTTTACCATTTATGCCATTAATGCGGCTGGGAATTACTCTGTTAACGCAGCTACTATTACACAAACGATTAATATTATTCCGAGTACCGTAACGGGATTGGCACTGCAACAGAGGACAACAGACAAGAGTATTATTGATATTACATGGAACGCAGTATCAGATAGTGACCTGTCTTTCTATGAAGTCAGGGTTGGTGATAATTGGGAAAGCGGTACACAGATAGCTCAGACTAAATCATTGACCACATCGTATAAACTGCCGTCTGGTGGTAATTATAGTTTCTATGTTAAGGCGGTTAATGCTTCTGGGAATTATTCAGCTGATGCTGCCACTGTAACACGTTCCTTTAATGTAATTCCGAGTACTGTAACAGGATTAGCGTTACAACAAAGAATCACTGACAGAAGCATTGTTGATCTTACATGGAACGCTGTGACGGACGAGGATTTGTCATATTATGAGGTGCGTGTCGGCAATAGCTGGGATGGTGGCACACAGGTAGCCAAAACTAAATCACTGACCGCATCGTATCAGTTACCGTCAAGCGGCAGCTATAAATTTTTTGTGGTTGCTGTGAACGTGGCAGAGTTCCAATCCGAACCAGCGTTATTACAACAACAGCTGACGGTTGAGCCTAATGCCGTTACCAATTTGACAATTACGCAATCTACAAAAGACCATAGCAAAGCAATAATTAAGTTTAATCCATCTGCTGGTGAGGACATCGCTAAGTACGTCATTAAATACGGCAACGCTTGGGCAAGCGGCACAACGATAATCAGCACAAAAGAAACACAGGTAGAGTGGCAAGTACCAGCCAGCGGAACATATAACATCATGGTACAGGCTGTGACAGTTGGCGGTTTTGGTTCTGCCATTACCAACGGCAGTATTACGATTACCATTGAGCCGATGGACGTTACCAATTTCCACGCAACGCAAAGCACTGTAAACAAAACATCGATAATGCTGTCGTGGGATGTGGTTAATCAAACCGACATTGCGTATTACATTATCAAAAGCGGTTCTTCGTGGGACTCCGGCACGATTGTTGCGCCACGGGTAAGCGGTACGTCCTATGAAGTTCTGATTGACCAGGAACGGATTTACACATGGATGATAAAGGCAGTTACCATTGCAGGAAACGAATCACAGTATGCTGCTTCAACATCCGAAATTTTTGGCTTGAATCCGACAGCGGTCTCGCAGATACAGCTACGGCAGAATCCGCAGGACAGAAGCCAATTGCAAATACAGTGGACGGGCGTATCGGATGGCGATTTGGTAGGGTATCAAGTAAAAGTTGGTGACGTTTGGGAAAGCGCAGAGGAACTGCCACTGACCAATGAACTATATGCCAACTACACGTTAGCACGGACACAAAGCGTTCATGTGATGATTAAATCACTGAACAGTGCTGGGTTCTATTCCGATGAAGCATCAGCAAACTTGTACTGCACCGTAGAGCCGACTAACTGCACTAACTTTGTGGCATATCAGGATGGCGAAAGCGTAGAACTGTATTGGACGGTAAGCACAGACGTTGACGTAACAGGGTATGAAATCCGAGAGGGTTCGTATTTTGACGTGGGTGCGTTGGTGGCAACAGGCGTGACCAATAATTATCTTATCGTGCCTGTGGATATGGAACGGCTGTATCAGTACCATATTGTAGCTATCAACAAAGCTGGGTTCAAAAGCATATCGGCATTGACGGCAAGAGTCAATGTTATAGACTTGCCACCGAAAAACGTAATTCAGACATTTGATGAAATCGCACGGCAAAGTGGAACGCATAATAACACAGAGTTTGGTGAATCATTGATTAACTTCCAAACTGTCGGTGGTAGATTTTCTGATTATCCGACTACACGATTCTCTGATCTAGGCGGGCAGGAAGTATTAAAGCTGAAGCTGAATACCACCACGAACAGATATCCGACCAGCGGTACATATACGTTACGGAGGATCGATATTGGCACGATTATCACAGCACAGCTGGCAGTATATTTTACACCATCCGTCATGTACACAGGCGGCACATCTGCGTTGCTGGAGTTTAGGACTTCGTTGGATGCTACGAACTGGATTGATTGGATGGAATTTAAACCGATTCAAAGGCGTTTCCGTTATATTGAATTCCGAGTGACATTGGGAACGACAGACACGACCAAAACGCCAGGAGTTAACCATCTGTTGATACAGATTGATGTTCCAGATACGGACATTGCTATAACGGCATCCATAGCAGCAAGCGGTACGACAGTACCATATGGACATACGTTCTACACTGTGCCTAATGTGACAGCTAATGCCATCGGTGAAACTGTCCACGCAAGCGTGATAAGCCGTTCAACAACAAGCTGTGTAATCAAGGTGTTCAACACAAGCAATACTGCTGTAGCTGGTACAGCAGACATAAAAATTAAAGGGTATTAAGGGGGCAAAAACGCTCCCTTTTTCACTGAAAGGAGATAAGATATGGCATACAATGCAAATTTTCCTGCCAATGATGAGTTCCTATCGGAATTTCCCGCCAAAGAACGTGAACAGACAAGGGCGTTAAAGGACGATAAGATTGTCGATGCTGGTAAGGTGCAAGGCAAGTCCGTTGGCAATGCCAATGGCAACATACCAATTAGCAATGGCACTGTCTGTACAAATCTGAACGCTGATAAAGTAGACGGCAAGGATGCTTCTGCTTTTTCGTTGGACGGACATACTCATTCTGCCGCCACTACAAGCAGTAATGGGTTTATGAGCAACACGGATAAAACAAAGCTGAACGGCATTGCTACGGGAGCAGAAGTCAATCAAAATACGTTTGCCAATGTCAAGGTTGGTAGCACCACTATCCAAGCAGATGCCAAGCAGGATACTTTGGAATTGGTGGCAGGAACTAATATTTCATTAACGCCAGATGCCACGAATGATAAGGTTACTGTTTCCGCACCGAATGTTCTGCCGTTAGCTGGCGGTACAATGACGGGAAGTATAACGGGTTCTGCGGATTGGTTCAGTATTAAACACTCCACTGACGTAAGACGGACGGCATTATATGGTGGCACGGGTGACAATAACGGTGCGGCATTTTATGCGTATGGCAAGGATTATGACGGGGCATATGCAGGTGCTTTGA
>JAEEGL010536804.1_pt1 | contig 14859 bp, 5 predicted proteins | sample 9134231 | NCBI WGS metagenome assembly JAEEGL01 (sample SAMN16246548, study PRJNA631951) | gut metagenome | biome: gut microbiome; feature: rumen; material: fiber-attached | host: Bos | place: Iran: Karaj | collected 2018-10
CAAGGCTGGAATGCGGACGTTCACTTCCTTGCCCATGGGCAGGTCGTTCAACATCTCTTCACGGACGCTGAAGCTTACCCACATATCGTCCAACTTGGCAATCGACATGATGGGTGTTCCCATGGCGACAAGTTCGCCCTCTTGGGGATAAATTTCGCTCACCTCACCATCACAGGGTGCGACAAGCACTTGGTCCTCGAGCAAGCTTTCAACCTCCATGACTGTGCCACGGGCAGCATTGGCCATGCTCTTAGAGGCGTTCTTATCCTCCTGCTGAGCACCCTTGACAGCCATGTCATATTGCGCCTTGGCGGCCTTGACCTGGGCAGTGGCGGCATCGTAAGCAGCCTTGGCCTCGTCACGTTTCTGCTGCGTAGCAACTCCTTGTTTGTACAGGTTCTCAACGCGCTGATAAGTTTTCTCGGCGATGGTTTGAGCAGCAATGGCCTGTTGCCACATATTATAGGCACCCTGCTTCAATTCCTCGCGCGTACCCTTCTCAGCCTTCTGATTCTGGGAAGCGGCAGCCTGTTGCATCTGCTTGGCCTGATAATACTTGGCATCGACTGTGCTGGAATAGATGCTCACCAACTTGTCGCCCTTGTGTACCGTGTCACCCTCGTGTACATAGAAGTGCACGATGCGTCCCGGAAGCTTGCCGCTCACGCGCACGGCGTCACAGTCGGCCTGTCCCTGGGTAATGGTATCGGCAGGGTGAATGAGCAATATTCCCACTATGGCGATGCTCGCCATCACCAATGCGAACACGGCCAGCGCTGCCAGCAACGCTTTGTCCTTCTTGCGGACTACGGTTCTCTGTTCGTCTTTTTCCATATCTTTATGCTGTCAGTTTTAAATTTTCAATTGAACGTATTCAGTTTTTATTTGGACCTTGCATCATCAATAAGTCATGGTGCCCATGACCTTGTCAAGGTATTCACGGGTAAGCTGGACGTTGATTTCGGCGTCGATTTTCTCGCTGTTGGCCTTGAGCCATGCAGTTTGTGCCGCGAGCACTTCATCGATTGTACCCATACCCTCCTTGAAAGCGATGCCGGCGATGCGCATGTTCTCATCAGCTTGGGTGAGATTAGCCTTAGTAGCCTCAAGGGTCTTAAAAGCCTCCTGATAGCGGAAAGCGGCCTGACTAATCTGGAGAGCGATTTTCTCCTTGGCGTCATCGAGTTCCAGGCGCTTGACGTTGGCCTCGACTTGAGCGGCTTTGACCTTGTTGCTCAGACCACCCCAATGCCACAGGGGGACCCTGAGCGTCGCGCCCACGCTGAAAGCAGCGCCGAAACGGTTCTCAAAGCCATCATAACTGTTGGGATTGGTGGCATGGAGGGCCGCTACGGCAGCCAATTTAGGCATCATCTCGCTGCGAGCGACCTTGACTTGCTGGTCAAAAATCTTAGTGGCCAGTTCCAGCGAGCGAACGTCATGGCGCTTGTCATAGACTTCGTCCAAATTATAGTTCGTGGGCATTATAGCCAAGTCTAAATCGTCACGGCCCTCGTCAGCGAGCGTCATGGCGGTATTGACGGGCAGGCCGCATAGCTGAGCCAGCAGCATGCGGGACAGCGTCACTCCATTATCCACCTTGGTGAGATCGACGTTGGCCTCGTTGAGTTTCACATCCACTGCAAGTTGGTTGGCACGGGTAGCAACGCCCTCGCCCACCATCACCTTGACGTCATCGTCCAACTTCTGCACCAACTCCACATAACTACGGGCGAGTTTTTGCTTTGCACAGAGCGAAACGACTTGCCAATAGGCAGCATCAACGTTATAGATGACATCCTCGACCTTGCTCTCGCGCATTTCCCTGGCGAGTTGTTGAGCCAAGTCGGTAATCTGGTTCATCGCTGTGATCTTGCCACCCATGTAGATCGGTTGGGTCACCGTCAGCGCACCGCCCATCAGGTTGTGGATGTTGTAGGTGAGACCACTCTTGGGCAACAATGCCACGGTAGAGGGGACGTATTGACCGTCAACCTGCAATGGTGCGCCCGTGCGGGGATCGATGACCAGATTGTAGTCATACGAGCCCGTCTGCAAGTTAAATGACTTGGTGGGCAACATCTGGTCTTCCTTGATGAGTGACACCTTGCGGGAGTTGTAGATGTAACCAGCGGTAAGGTCAAATTGGGGAAGATAGGCCGCAGCGGCCTCTTTGCGCTGGTAACCTGCCTTCTCGATGGCTAGGCCAGCCTGCTGTATTTCCTTATTGTTGCGCAAGGCCATATTACGGCATGAGTCCAGCGTCACCACTTGGGCCGATGCCATCATCGAAATGGCACAAAGCGCGATAAGCACTACGTTTCGCATCGTTTATAGAAGAAAAATGGTCTGTTTTATCCGTGCAAATATACTACATATTTCAAGAAAAAGGGAAAGAGCCATTCCAAATTGTCCACAATTGGTGAAATTTGGAACAGCTCGCAGTGATTTATCAGTTACTCAAATTTATTTCGTATAGTAGCATTTCACTTCACCCACAGGGAGTTTTCCCACGAGGAGGAGCGGAATGCGGTCGGCCTCGGTAGACATCCATGCGGTCAAGTCGTCACTGGATTGCTTGCCCCCTTTCTGGGTGAACTTGAAGTTGATGCGATGGGCCTTACGCTTGCTGCCATCACGCATCTTGATGGTCTCAACGCCTTTATAGTTGATGGTGAGATACTCCTTCTCCTTGCCTGAGAAGATGACGGTCGTGTAATTCTTGTTGCGGCTCAACTCGTCATAATCGAGGTTTCGCAGCATGTAGAACACGCTCAGCATGTCATAGGCTTGAGCCTTGGCACTCAGGTCAATCGTCGTTGTGCCACTCTTGCGGTAACGCGTGCAGTGGGCACTGGTGTGGCTATAGTTGTAGGAGAACTTGACCACGTCACGGGCATAGTAGTCCTTCTCGTGGGTCAATTTCTCGTAGAGCAGGGGCTTCAAGTCACTGTTCATGGTGCACTTGAGGGTGTCACGGACGGGGTAAACCTTGTCAGCCCAGGAGCGGGTTTTTCCCGTGAGCTGGGCGTTATAACCGTTGTTGGTCTTGCGCAGGCTCAACGTCGCGTCCCCAGCGTGTTTCCAGATCACGCCCCAGTGATAGACAATCTCATAGTGGAGGGTCTCATTGTTGAAGCCCGCCGCCATCAATTGCTGCGGCAGCAGCACCGCCAGCATTAACAATACCGATGTCAATAATCTTTTCATTGTGTGGAAAATGTTAAAATTTTCCTTTTAGACCACAAACCTCTCCCGAGGTTTAATCGGCAGGACTGGGCATATCACCTAACGACGGCCACCTTGCGGCTGGAACGACGGCCATCAGGCCAAGTTGCCACCTGGATGGCCATCGGCACGCTATCGAGCGACTGGATGGGCTGTCCCTCCATGTTGAAGAAGTGCTCGTCAACGGGCTGTTCTTGCTGCTTTAATTCGATGATTGAAGCCTGAGGCACCGTCACCGTTGTGGTATCGTCGTCAAAGAAAATGGTTTTGTTATTCATAGTCGCGCCACGCTGCCTCCACAGGATGATTTCGCCGCCATTGAATTCAGGCAAGGCGTTAAATGTCAACTCCATGATAGCAGTATCGGCAGGAGGGAAACAAATCTTGTGCGACGGGATCATGCCAACGGTCCATACACCATTCTTATAGTTATCGAACAGCTCCATATCATAATCCAGTGAATATTGGGTGAGTTCCTTGCCAATGAGCCGAAGTCCCTCGGGCAAAGTCAGGTTGACCTGGATGCCACGCGTGGAGTCGCAGTTGGCCATCATCAGCGGAACCGTGATAGAGTTTCCCGGCTCGATCTCAAAGTCCTCGATATATACCACGTTGCGCTGGGCCATGGCCGCCATTGCCACAATCACTGCCATGATGGCTAAAAACACTTGTCTCATAAATCAATAAATCAATGTTAGCAATGCGCAAAGTTACAATAAAAAAACCAATTTCAAAAATCCTGCTTGCCGAGGCTACTTTAATGCGAGCCACTCAAGAGGAGGTCAATGAGGGTGGTGACGTCGTCGATGCTCACCTTTCCGCTCTGGTCCACGTCGGCGGCAACGGGATTGACATCCGAGCCACCGCTCAGCAGATAGTCAATCAGCATGGTAACATCATCGATGTCCAACTTGCCGTTATCGTTGAGGTCGCCAGGAAGAGTTGTCGCCTCGGCTTTGATTCTCTCATAAACGGCCATGGCGCGTGCCCGCAACCATGCGGCGGCAAGTTGAGCCTGCTCACCATAGTCGGTGTAATCATTCTTGATATACCAGCGGTTCATCAACAGTGACGGCAAGGCATAGTTATAGTACTCGATGCAGTAATCGCACAACTCATCGATGCCATGGTTATTGACGAAATTATCCCAGTGCCTATAGAGTTGTTGAACAATCTCGGGGTCATGGCGTATTGTGGTCATGAAATCGCGCTGCCAGTACTCCTTATCGGTCGTATAGTAGTCAATCGTAGGGTCACAAGTATAGTAGTTACGGTCGATATCATAACCGAAGGCCCAATCGAAGTCCCATACGGGTCCGAAAATAAACTTTGTGCTGTCGTCCAGGATGTTCTCATGGTAGCACCAAACACTCTTAGGATTGAACATTTCAAAGTTGTAGATGTACTCATTCAGCATCATGTAGCGGGCCATATAGTCCGCATCGACATGGTCGGTGATATGGTCATTGTTCACAACGGCCGTGGTAAAGGCTTCGAATCGATGTTCGACATCCTTCAGTTTCAGCACCGTTGACGCCGTATCAGCAAACTCAGGCTCGTGAACATTGACCAGCAGGCCGGAGGGATAGGCCACGAACTTCTGTCCCGGCTCACAATCATAATTCACATCAATCTCGAGCAGTGCGGCGGCAGTTTCATCAGGAATATCAACACTGTTGTTGGCAAAGCCAATTTTCTCAGTGAAGTTGTAGCTTCCCTTGTAAACGCCATTGATGTACAGGTCAACGGGGATGATGTGGTTGGGGGCAGCAGTGCCGATGATGCTGCCTGCCTTATGGCCGAAGGCGTTGGTCAGCATCGAGCCCCACATCCTGTTGGCTAGGAGCACCCAACTCTTACCCTTCTTGAGGCCCAGAGGTTTCACCTTATTCTTGAACTTGAGGCGATAGGGGTTCTTCCCGTTGGGGTCGCCGGTCCATGAATTGTGTCCACGTCCCTTGATCTGAACCGAATCGGTCATCGACGGGAAAATGCCCTGGCCATCGATGATAATTTCGGCATCCAGATAGTAGTCCCTGCTGGAGATATTCTCGCCGTTCACCGTGTTGATGTCGATGCGCGGCACTGCCGTGTTGCCATCGGTGAGGAAGTTGACGTGGACGGTGTATTGCCGTCCATAGGGCATCATACCATATTGCCCGTCGCCCAGGGGTGCGAGGATCATGTCGCCCTCGTAGCCCACAGTATAAATCCTGTCGGTGGCAAACGAATAGCGGTTGACGTTGCTGTGCTGCTCATCGGCGCCCATGTGAACAACGGCAAGCGAGTCGGACACAGTGAACGACGGTGTGAGCCATTTGCCGATGCCCAAGACATCAACGTTGACGCGGTTAGCGGTGATGACGCCGTCGGCATCAATAATCACCTGATGGTTGTACTTGTTATCCAGGCTGAAGCTGGTGAACTCGGGCATCTCTTTATTAAGCGAATGGCCCAAGTAGCTGATCGTGCTACTGATATAGGTATACACCTGACCATCGCGTGCGGTTACCGTGAAATAGCCGCTTCCGGAACTCACGCTCATGACGCAGGAGTCCGGAAAGACATGCACATTCCCCGTTTTCAAATAAACAAAGGTGGTTTCGGCATGAGCCACCTGACCACACATCAAAGCAAGGGCAGACAGAATGCCCAAGGCCATGCTGCGGAAGCGCAGCCCATGACAGCGGCTGGAAAATGTTGATTTCATATTCATAACAGTTGATTACCTGAAAAATCTAGTTTTGAGGCAGCAAAGGTAGTGAAAATACCGACTTAGCGCGGCATTTTCACTACCTTATTTCTAAAATATCTCTTTTTTAATGAAAGATGTATCAGCTCAGGAGAATATCTATGAGAGCGGTGACGTCCTTGATAGAGATGGTGCCGTTGCCATCCACGTCAGCATTTGCAATGTTGACATCGTCGGGCGAGCCACCCAGCAGGTAGTCAATCAAGGCAGTGACATCCTTGATCGTCACAATGCCATCGTCGTTCACATCGCCAGGAATCACCTCGGGCTCCTCAGGGAAGACGATGGTATAGGCCGCAGTACCCTTGAGTTGGACTTGCTCACCCTCGCTATAGTAGTAGGACCAGGCATAGAACTGCCAGCCGTCGATAACGTTATCCATGTCGAATCGCATTACCGTGGTCGTGCCCGGGGCGAGCACGAGGTGTTGGCTCTTGGCCTGGACTGTGGAACCGCTGTTCCCCTGGGTGTGTTTGAGGAGTTTCACCGAGATATCCTCGTCATAGGTGGTGTTGCCGTTGTTAGTGATGGTGAATTCAACGCTGAACTTGTCGCCAACGATAATCTTATTGGTGGCATCGGTAATATTGAGCACCCGCGCAGTGGCACTCAACGAAGCGGCAGGCATAGCATTGATGGTCAAGTCACGAGAGGCAATGGGATCGCTGCCATCCTCATTCCAAGCCCAAACGAGGTTGTACTGGCCAGCCGACGATGGCATAAACTTAAATGGGATATCACCAGTCTCTCCCTGTTCCAGTCCCACGAAGCCCGCTGCAACGTAGGTTCCATTAGCCAGCATGTAGAGAATCTCATTGCTCGACTGGCCGTTATTGGTCAAGCTGACATTGATGTCCACTGGGCGGCCGTTGTGCATATTACCCGTCATGGTGATGCTATTTACCGTGTAGTCACGCTCTCCTGCGGTGCCATGACCTGTAAATGTGCATGAATTGCCATCGATGGTCACCTCGATATAGTTCTTGTCTGCGCCAGCACAAGGACGCCAGTTGTCCTGTCCATACTCGCTATAGATAGGCAGGATGCGATAGGTGCCACTAGTCATGTTGGCGCCGAATTCCAATTCCTTTCTCTTATGATATATATTACGACTCGGATGGAGATTCAGGTTGTAAGCGCTATAGAGCTTGGACACCATGGTCTCGCCCTGGTAAAGTCCCCACCCTAACCTGACGGCCATCACATCGGAAGTGTAGTTATAGAAGCGGCCCGACACAATGGCGGTGAAGGGGTCGCTGTTGAAAGAACGTACACCCGTGTAATCGTCGAGTGACACATCAACCGAGGTCAATTCAAACACGTTACCTTCCTCGCCACGGGGCTGGATGCCGACGACGGCTCTCTGGGAAAGAATATAGCCGAAAGTTCCACTGGCACTACCTGTGCCTTGCTCTTCGGGATTGAGGACATTGAGCAAGAAGTAGCCGTTGCTCTTTCCGTTCCAGCCCCAGTTGATGTGGAACATGCCGTTACCATCGTAGCCGTCACAAATGAACGCGTGTCCTCCAGTCATTTTGCTGCCTGCATAAATGACAGGCCGACGCGCCACCAATTCACTGTAGAGAACATCAGCCCACTCCTGGGATGTGTAATTACAACGGTTCAGAACATGCGCACCCGGATTGTAGTCAAAATAAGCGGAAAGCGCCTCGGGAATCTCAGCGGTATAGGCGGCCGATGAACTTTCCAAGAAGTCCATCTCGACGGATTGAGCGCAATAGAGGCTGAGCGTTGCTGCAGCTTGTGCCTCTATGCTGGTCGTGTCGCTGGTCTCATAAGTGTCCCGCATCGCGCTCCAGTTGAATGTCACAGGGCTCAAGGCTGGCATGTCAATATTCAACGTTGATGAAGTATAGGTAGGGATGGTCTGGGTGGGCTCTTGGGGCCACTGCCAGTAATACATTACCTGGGCCATCGCCGTAGCGACACATCCCACTACAGCATGTTTGCCGTTGGGCACATAGGGGAAATATATGTTATAGGGGTTATTCTGTGACCAAGTGGCGTGCACGAGCGGAGCGATGGCGTAACGCGATGTCAGACGCTGCGCAGCATGTGCCCCCTGACTGATGGCAGCTATCTGCTCGACATAGCTCTCAAGCAGGTCTTGCATGGCCTCGGGCAGGTCTTGGGCATCAAAGGAGCCACGCTCGCTATAGCCCAGGATGGCAGGCGCGCTGTCATCGCCAGCGACGATGACATAGCCGTCATTGCCGTTGAACACATAGTAAGCGGCCTTATCGCCAGCCGTGCTGCCCAGGCGAGGGGCTTTGTGAGCCATCTTGATGGAGGTGGAGGGCACGGCACGCGATGCCATGAATCGGGATGCGATGGCGCGTGCTTGGGACTCGTTGATCGACTCGGCCCATGCGGGAATAGCCACCACAAGGGACATCAAAAACACAAATAAAGTACGAATGATTCTCATGAGTTGAAAATTTGGGAATAGTTTATAGTTATATAACTCTGGTGCAAAGGTACAACATTCCTGCTACTCTGGCAAATCACGTGATGCTCGCAGGGGCTCGCAGTTTAAAGTTTAAAGTTTAGAGTTTAGAGTTTAGAGTTTAAAGGGGCTGACGCGCACCCTAAAGCCTAAAGGCTAATACCTAAAGCCTAAAACCTAAAGCCTACTTTTGCAAGAAATTAAAAGTGGCGGTTCCCTGATTGAACGGGGAGCCGCCACTTGTTTTCTCAAGGTTTTCCTGAGATGATCAGGGTTTATCTGAGAATCTTTTTAGAAATCATGCTTCCGTCCTTATAACGGATCACACGGATGTTGATGCCGTCAAATGGAACGTCGCTCTCCTGGCCCATGATGTTGTAGTAACGGATACTATCAATCTCGGTGGACTCACGCGGCATGATCTCACGCACACCAGTAATGATGGAGTTCTCTCCCAGGTCAAGAGGATAAACCTGGTAATGAGACCAAGGCTCATCCGTTTTAGCCTGGAGATGATCAAGCGGGAATTCGGATTTGCCATCTCTCATCGAAGCCTTTTCTGGTGCACCAAATGATCTGCAAGTTGTCTGAATGGCAACATGGAACAAATAAGCAGAGTCTGTATGAAGAATATTTTCTCCAGGCTTGCCATAGTCATACGGATCATTTGACAAACGGTTGTAGTTCCAATCAGGCACAAAGAACGCACCGTTCAAGTCGTAGCCATTATGGACATAAGTCTGGCCATTCTCCTCGAATCTAGCGGGCTCATAGGTCTCAAAGACATCAGCAGTGATATACCTATTACCCTCATGGTCTTCCTTATATGCATCCCGGAATTTCAGCTTGCCTAACCAGACAGCCCAAACCTGAGCCACCTCTCGATCCTTAGGATTCATGAAGAAGAACCTTGGATTTGCACTAGTATCATAAACAGGATCTTCACCAGGTTCAACGCCTCCATCAACGACACTACCAAACTCGCCACAGATATTATAATCCAAGAAGTTGTTGGGCAAATAGTGGTTGTACATGTAGTCAAATTCTTGTTCCTCACGAGGATCACCCCTATATCCAGGATAGCCCAGAGAAGTTGTAGATTCCGGTTCGCGGACTACAGGCCATGCTTCTGGATCATTGCCCACTTCAATTCTGTGTTGGCCTTTATAGAAAACACTATCCAAGAGCATGCCATTCCCATAGTAATCAACAGTGTAAGTATCGCAGTGATATCGACCAAGAATTGTACCAGCCTCGATCTTGTGGTCAACATATTTTGCAACATTGGCAAAGAAGTCCTCTTCTGATGCAAATTCTTCACCTTCAGGATCATAATCAAACTCAATGATTACCCAGTTGCTTTGATCCCATTCATGCTTTTGCAGCTTCATATTCTGACGCACATAGTCCGTCCGGTCCGTAGGAATTTCAACATAGTCATTGGCTTTATAGGGAGATTGGTCCTTAGCCCACAAGAGATTCTTGACAGCCCATACACCGATGAGTTCGTCTGCCACTCTCACATGGTGGCCATCTTGAACTTGCTCATCCCATTGCTCAATAACTTGCAGCGGGAACTCCTGAATGTTCAGACCGAAAACAGCCCATATAATGACGTCATTACTAGGCATTACGAAGCTATAAGTGTGGTCGTCAATTTGAGTGATTTCAATGTCTAAGACTGTGGTATCCGTGTCAGTTATATACAGTGAATCCACCGCATACTCAAACTCGTCATCGGGCCATACTCCAAACATTACAGTATGATCTGGAACAGCCGCGGGAGCAACGACGATCTCACCAATTATGGGATCAACTTCGGGCAAGCAACGCCAATCAATCAGGTATCCCGGCTCAAAGGTGGCCGTAATGGTAACATCATGGCTCGGCATGATGAAAGTATAAAAGCCCTCTGGATCATAAGTGAGATCTACAGTTTGATCCGTACCATCTAACGTGACGACAAGGCTAGAGAGTGCATAACCCTCATCTAAATTAGGTTCAGGAGTAACGGTGACGCGACAGCCTTCGGCACCAGTTGAGCCTTGCGCGCCATGCCCCAATACAAGAGAACCTGCGTCTTCGTTGGGATTAACAACAGTGGTAATATTGTATACTTTGGCAGGTTTATAAAGCCTAACGTTGTCTGGCGTATAAATAGTAGCATTTTGCATTCTGAAGGTACCATTCATACCCATCTCTTTATCATAGAAGACTCGCCATCTGTTTTGATAATCAACATAATCATAAAATGAACCTACACCACCATTCAAAAGACCAGTGAAATAAAATGGCTTGACATCATCCCTCGAATTGTACAATGCAATATAGCCTTGATTTGAGTCATCCGGGAATAGGTCACGACCAAGATAAGCGTTTCCGGTCTTTGCATATGCGGCTCTACCGTAATTACTAACAGTGAGGTCTTCGAGCTTGAAGAAACATGCATTATGATCCAGTATCACATAGGTAAAATCATGACTATAATATGCATCAGATGCCCAACCCACAACATTGGTTGATGTAAAGTGTTCATCAGGAGCGATCTTATTCAAGACTTTTGAATCGTTAGGATAATGGTAATTAGCAGCTACAATGGTATAATACTCTCCTTCGACTATCTCGCTTACATCGTTCACACGCTTGAAGACAACGCCTTCAAATGCTTCTTCGTAGTTGGCAGTCACTGTCACATTGGCCTCGGGCATTATGAAGCTGTAAGATCCGTCACCGTTGTCGGTCACAGTAACCTCACCGCTACCATCGCCGGTCACAGTGAAACCAGTAAGATTCCATCCAAAGTTGGGGCTGGGGGTAACAGTGACATTGGCACCGGCATGAGAATAGTTGTTATTGCCTTCGGTAAACACCTGACCGCTCAACTCAATCGTACCGCCTTCAGCCGGATTATTCTCGGTGAAAATCTGATAACCATCGATGCTGAAGTTCGCCACGATAACAACATCTCCATTTGGCATAGTGAAGGAGTACTGGCCATTCCCATCAGGAGTCAAGGTGGTAGTCACTTGAGTTACCAGGTTGGTAACAGTCACTTCACCGGCCTGATAGTACGTGTTGGGCGTGACAGTGAATGTCACAGTTTGTCCGGCTATTGCTTGGTTATCAGCCAGATTAATCAAACCAGTCCCTTCGGGAACAACTCGAGTAGTAATATTCCAAGGTAGTATAGCATTATAGTGTACCGTCACGGTCACGTCACTAGTCGGCATCACTATGCTGAATGTGCCATCGCCATTGCTGACAACATTGACAGGGTCATTATTGGCAGCCATAGCAGTAACATCACCCACACTATAGCCATATTCAGGTACTGGGGTTATCACTACAGTCTGACCTCCATCAGAATAGAAGTTACCGTTTTCTACCTTCACATGACCCGAGAGGGTGATAGAACCCGCATCTATCGGATCGTTAACCAGATAGATCTGGTACTCACCGTCTGGTACAAATGTGACATCAATGGTCACAGGGGCTTCGGGCATGACAAATGACCACGTGCCATCCTGATTGTCTGTCACATTGAGGCTGGGCGAAGTGTTAATCTGGCCAACCTCAAATCCCGGATAGGGAGTAACGGAGAACGTCACTGTGGTACCTTCCACGGGATATCTGGTAGTCGGGAGGGTTCCGTCAGGCATGACGAATCCTGCTACACCACCATCTACAGGTGTCCAATTGATGGTAGCCTCGTGAACATGTCGGTACTCAACGGTGATAGTGACATCATTATCAGGCATGGTAAAGCTATATGTGTGCCCGTCGAGAGTCCATGTTATCGTCTCATCGGTGTCATCGTTAGTCACCATTACACTGTAGATATAATAATTATCATAAGGCGGGAGGGGGGTACCAACCATGAAGGTTACGGTCTCGTTGGTATCGGCATAATTTTGCCCAATGATAGAACCGATGCCTTCAGGGATAACCACCTTCGATATCGTGTGCAACGCATAATAGTTGGCATTGATTGTCACATCAAACTTAGGCATCACAAAACTATAGGTGCCATCACCATTGTCAGTGCAAGGCACGATTTGGCCATTCATGTCGATGGACACTTCCACTTCATCAAACGCATAACCAGTATTGCTGGACACACTGAAGGTGACGGTTTGTCCTGCTATTTCAAGGTTATCGGTCGCTGATTCACTGGTGATACTGATATTGCCAGCACCCTCGGGATTGATATGCGTCGAGATACTGTGAGGATCGACACGATATACACCAGAGCCTTCAACTAAGATAAAACCAATAGCAGCTATACCTTTTACGGTAGTTAGTCCCTCTTTGTTAATGACGATACGGTCAGATGGCGGCAAGGGCCAATCATCATCTGCACCTGTAAAGGTATCATCCTTAATGTTATATTGTTGCTGAAGTTCTTCGAGACCATGAGCCCGATCAATCTCATTAACCTGCGACTGGATGTCGCTGTCGACAACTACGATATCTCCTGGCTCAACAATCGTCGGATTCTCTTCCGTTCCTCCGGCAGGCGTAAAGGTGATGTGCTTCGGATATTCGGTAATGCTCATCAGGGTCTTAGCCTTGTTGACCGTTACACGGTATATGCCAGAAGGAATCATGAAGGAATTATTGAAATTGTTCGTAGCGTTAGGATCATTGCTAAGGGGAACGTCTACCGAAGTTCCGTTCACGGGATAGCGATCGGAGGTTGCTGCCAAGCGGCCAGACACCTGGGACCAGTCATTGCTAGTCTGATAGCGTTGAGTCCAATCGAAGTCAGAGACGTGTGTCGCTAAGCTGAAGAAGTCATAATATGATAGCGCACCATTTTGACCCGAGTAGTAAACATCGAGATAGTACTGCTCGTTTTCAGCATCATAGGTAAACTTGGGTCCAGAGGGTGCCCAAATGCTACGTCCCATTATGGTACCGAGCATGTAAAGGTCACCGATGATCTCATAGTCGGCAGTGCCTTGTGCGGTGATGTAACCGATTTTGGCATTAGCATTGACGGTAGTGTTACCTTCCTGAGTAATCGTTGTTGAGTTACCTTGAGTAGCAGGAGGATTAGTGCCGTCAGTGCTATACCTAAAGGTTGCAGCTACCTCATTAGGATTAATGGCATGTACCAAGTCATCAAGGTTGCTCGTAAAGGACACGTTGATAGACTCACCTAGCATTGCTGACGCGCCACTCTCAGGGGTGAAGTTGAAGGTGAGCGGAATCTCTTCAATGCTCATTTCGGTCAAGGCCTTATTTACTGTGATGCGGTAAACGCCTGCAGGAATCTTGAAGGCATGGTCGGTCTCCGTTTGGAAACAATTAGTAGCTACGGTGCCGTTCTCAACCCAATAATCATGGCTTACGGCATAGATGCGAGATCCACTAATATCATTCCATCCATTTACCGGATCAGTAGAAATCATCCTGGTCAGGCTGAAGTGGCCATAAGGATCACCCTGGTTATTATTAAATGTAGAATCACCCTTGAAGTACACGTCGATATAGTACTTCTGAGTTTGACCATCGAAGGTAAACTTGGGACCATACGGGTGCCAATCCTTCTCACCATTAACGGTACCAAGCAGGTAGAGGTCGTTGGCTTCCTCGAAATTGGCCGTCAAGGTGACGCTATTGCCTGGCATGACAAAGGAATAGTTGCCATCCGCACCGAGCGTGATATTTAATGGCTGTCCTGTGACGTCATCAATGCCGGTCACCGAAGTGAAAGAATAGCCGTCAGCAGCAACGGGCTTGAAGGTCACCGTCTTGCCCTCGTTGGACTTATGCTGACCGTTAAAGTCTGTGCTACCACTGATGAAGTTGAATACACCGCCACCAGTAGGATTGCAAATTGTGTCGATATTAAACGGCTGCAGGAAGTTAGCCGTGATATTGACGTTGCCAGCAGGCATTTCAAAACTATAGTCGTTACCAAAGTCGCTGGTATTCGTCGGGGTCAATGTCGTCACCTCGTTGGTAGAAAGATTGGTCACGGTTACCGCGCCAACTCCCCAACCCTCGGTCGGGCCGACAAAGAAGTTCACATTGTCATATTGCTGTGAAGTGTAATTGCCATTGCCATCATTCAACACACCTTCACCCAGCGTGATATAACCGCTGTTATTATTGGGAAGGCAATTGGTAGTGACATAATAAGTCTGGGCCGGCTTATACAAGTAAACGCGCTGGTTTGCAGCATATTGGTTATTGCTTGAGTAGTCCATATCCCTGAACAAGCTGCCACCGTTGTAGTGCCGAATGGCGAAGGTCTTGCCCCCAGTTGTTTCAGAAGTATTATGATCAAACCTAATCAATGCATTTTGATTTGTATTACCGGTAACTGAAATGCTAACGCGGAAATACTGTTCATAACTGGTTACGCTGCTTGCAGAATGCAAGTTATAACCTTGGCCATAAGCGG
>JAEEGL014708902.1_pt1 | contig 14859 bp, 7 predicted proteins | sample 9134231 | NCBI WGS metagenome assembly JAEEGL01 (sample SAMN16246548, study PRJNA631951) | gut metagenome | biome: gut microbiome; feature: rumen; material: fiber-attached | host: Bos | place: Iran: Karaj | collected 2018-10
CAAAACAAACAACACTCCCCTCCCCTTGGGAGGGGCAGGGGGTGGGTTCCGCATCGGCTTCGGTTACGACGTTCACCAGCTTGTTGAAGGTCGTGACCTCTGGCTTGGCGGCATAAAGATTGACCACAGCCTTGGCCTCCTTGGCCATAGCGATGCCGACGTGCTCATCCACGCTATCTGCGACGCTCTTCTTGGTGCCGCCTGTATGCGCGACATCGGCTACCACTTCCCCGACACTGCCGAAGAGACCGACGGCATAGACAGCAAGATACTGCTGGCGAAGACCATGCAGCTGCTGCGCGACGAGGGCTACGAGCTGGGCAACATCGATGCCACCGTGTGTGCCGAGCGTCCCAAACTCAACCCCCACATACCTGAGATGCAGCAGTGTCTTGCTGACGTCATCGGCTGCTCCCCCGGTCAGGTCTCCATCAAGGCCACCACCACCGAGAAGCTCGGATTCACCGGCCGACAGGAGGGAATCTCCGCCTACGCCGTGGTGCTGATTACAGCAATAAGCCAACAAAAATAATCAGGCTGGGAGTTTGAACGGTTCAAACTCATAGTAAAAGCCGTTCTTTCTATAAGAGAAAGCCGTTCAAACGTTGGGTTTGAACGGCTTAAACTATTTTGGCCTGGTAAAGGCTTATCTCAGGTCGATGACTTCTGCTGAGGGGAAGTCCTTGGAATTGAAGCGGAAAGCATCATCGGTGAGCTTCGTCACCTTGAGGTTGGAGATGGTGAAGGTGGTCCACTTCTGCTTCTGCAGCAGCTTCACCTCCGTGGGGTGGTAGCTTGACTTGTCCACCGTGATAAACATCTCCTGCACGCCGCGGTTCTTGTCCTTGGCCGTGAGGTGTACGTTGTAGAGCTTGTCATTCTTAGTCATAGAATACTTAAACCCCTTCTTGTAGAGGTTGATGAAATTGTAAGGGTTGAGCGTCTGCAGACGTTCCGCCGTTGGTGTCGTCACGTTCACCTCGTCGTTCTTTGCCATGTAGGTCCACAGCGTTTTCCCATCGAACCACATTGTGGCGACACTTGTACGTGCACAAAACATCTGACCTTTTACAGAGATGCTACCACTGGCATTGCCAAACTGCGCACTCTTCATGGCGAAGTCCGCTTGCAGACCGTCTTTGCTACTGAGGGTTGCGGCACATTTGTCGAGCACCTCCTTTGCGGTCTGGGCGGTTGCTACCGTCAGGCCACAGATAAACAAAAGAGATAATAAGATCCTTTTCATATTTTTGCGTTTGAGAGTGCAAAAATACTCAATTCTCATTAGAAAAAAGCAAAAATAACATACATTCACTTCTAAAAGGGCAGAATTTGACCGTTTTTTAGTAATTTTGTCCCGAATTTTAACATTATTAATTCCACCATACACATCGATGAAAAGAATACTCATCCTACTGATAACGTCGCTCAGTATCACAGCACAGGCACAAACCTACGACTGGGAGAACCCCGCCGTGCTGGGCATCAACAAATTGCCGTATCACGCGACGCTTCAGCTGCCTTCGAAGCAGAAAGAGTGTCAAGAGATTCTGTCCCTTGACGGTCAGTGGCTGTTCCATTGGTCGAAAGACCCTGAATCGCGCCCTGCGGACTTTTATCGCGAGGACTACGACGTGAGCGGATGGGACAAGATAAACGTTCCGGGCAACTGGCAGCTGCAGGGCTTCGGCAAACCCATCTATGTGAACATGCAATATCCTTTCCATCGCGACCGTCCTAGAGTCACGGGTGAGCCGAATAAAGACTGGTATGCCTACGACCATCGCAACCCTGTGGGTTCGTATGTGACGTTCATCGATGTGACGAAGGAGATGCTGACGAAGAACCTGATTCTGCACTTCGGCGGCGTTCACTCTGCGATGTACGTGTGGATGAATGGTCAGAAGGTGGGCTATAGCCAGAACTCGATGTCGCCTGCGGAGTTCGACGTGACGAAATATGTCCGCGAGGGTCGCAACAAGCTCGCTGTGGAGGTCTATCGCTGGAGCGACGGCAGCTATCTGGAGTGTCAGGACATGTGGCGCCTGAGCGGTATATTCCGTGAGGTGCAGCTGTGGGTACGCCCGCTGGTACATATTGCCGACTATAAGGTGGAAGCGGTTCCCAATGCCGACTTCTCACGGGCTGAGGTAACTGCCCGCATCGCCGTTTGCAACACAGGCAAGGTGACGGCTAAAGGTTTCTCTACCCGCCTCGTCATAGGGGGTAAGGCTTTACTGGACGATTCTCTCATGCTTGTCAGCCGGGGCGAGGTAGCAGCCCTTGCCCCAGGTGACACCACTACCGTCACCCTTACTACCACTATCGATAATCCCTGCCTTTGGTCGGCCGAGAAACCCAACCTCTATTCTTGCAGCATCGACCTGCTCGATAAAAATGGCAGGACGGAGCACTTCGACTATCACCTTGGCGTGAAGCGTGTGGAATGTGTGGGAGAGGTGTTGAAGATTAATGGGAAGAATGTCAAGCTGCGTGGTGTGAACCGTCATGACCACCATCCTGTGACAGGTCGCTACGTCGATGATGCCACCTACGAAAAGGACATCACGCTGATGAAGCAGGCCAACATCAACTTCCTGCGCACCTCGCACTACCCTGACCGCGAATATCTCTATGAACTCTGCGACCGCTGGGGCATCTATGTCATGGACGAGGCAAATCAGGAGAGTCACGGCTACGGCTATGCGAATCGTGTGATGGGCGAAGACCCTGCCTGGAAGGATGCCCATGTGGACCGTGCTGTCAGTCTCGTGCAGCGCGACAAGAACCACCCCTGCGTCATCTTCTGGAGCCTCGGCAACGAGGGAGGCGTAGGGCCTAACCTGAAGGCTATGCACGATGCTGTCGTCGCCCTCGACACCATCGCCCTTCCCTTCTGCGACACCGACCGCAGCCAGTCATCTATTTACGATGACGGCTATCTGACGCCCGAGAAACTCGCCGTGGAGGCCCGAAAGGTTACTGACCGCCCCTTCATGATGCGCGAATATGCCCACGCCATGGGTAACTCGATGGGTAATTTCCAGGAATACTGGGATGTCATCTATGCGGATAGCAGCATTTGTGGTGCAGCCATTTGGGACTGGGTGGACCAAGGGTTGGCCATTGACCATTCACCATTGACCATTGACCATGTTCAATATGCCTACGGTGGCGACTTCGGCGAACAGCCCAACGACGGTCCCTTCTGCATCAATGGCCTGATTGGCCCTGACCGTAAACCCCATCCGCATTACTACGAGGTGCAGTATGTCTATCAGCCACTGTCTTTCGAGTGGGATGAAGAGACCTATCGCCTCGTCAATCGCGATTGTTTCACTGATCCCAGCGAATATGACATCAGTAGCAGCGATTTAGTGTATGGCACAGAAATTGTGAGGAATATTGAGGCCCGTCTCCGTGAGGACAAGCCTTGGGCGGAAAAGGGATTTGTGGTGGCTCGCGAGCAGTTTGTGCTTCAGTCGTGGAACTTCCCTACTACGCTAGAGGGCAAGCCCGCCAAGGTGCAGAAAACAGCCAATGGACTGATAGTATATACCCAGCATGGTTCTATGACTATCGATAAGAGCGGTGCACTCTGTAGTTGGATAGTGGACGGTCAGGAAATGTTGAAAGCCCCACTGGAGCCTTACTTCTGGAAACCTGAGAACGACAACCAGCACGCCGCCCACTTTGCCGAGCGTTTGGCCGTTTGGAAGGATGCAGCCGAGAACCGCACTGTAAAATCACTGCGCACCGAGACGGGCGAAAACTGCGTAAAGGTGATTGCCGAGATGTCCTTGCCAGTGGGAGCCGATTTGACCCTGACCTACTCCATCAACGACGAAGGAAAGGTCATGGTTGATATGGATTATAAGCCCACGACTACTGACATTCCCCTGATACCAAAGTTCGGTATGCGGATGCGCCTACCTGCTGACTACACCAACATTAAGTACCACGGCCGAGGCCCGTGGGAGAACTATCCCGACCGCAAACGCAGTGCCTTTATAGGTTTTTATAAGATGCCGCTGAGCCAGTTTGAGACGGAGTATATCCATCCGCAGGACAATGGTAACCGCTGCGATGTGCGTTTTCTGAAGCTGACTAATGGCCAGAGCACCCTAACAATACAGGGGTGCCAACCGCTCTGCATCCGTGCCTGGGACTATGGCGAGGAAGATCTGGAGGGTGCTGGCCATCCCCACGAGATTCAGCGTGGCAACTTCGTCAATCTGAACATCGACCTCAACATCCACGGTGTAGGTGGTGTTGACACTTGGGGCCAACGCACATTACCTCAGTATACAATCGATGGTAACAAACCCTACCACTACGCCTTTCTGCTAATATCCGGCGCTTATACTGATGAGGTAGAGTCTACCAGCAAGTAACCTTTTCGATTTTTTCCTGCATCTGCTTTGTTGTTTCGGGAAAAGTTCGTAACTTTGCCCCTGCAAATTGTAAATCGCAAACATTATCTTCGATGAGCCATGAAGGTTGTACACCTCATTTGTCTGTCGCTGATTGTTCTTCTCCTTTCCGCGTGCTCTACTACAAAGTACGTGCCTGAGGGCGAATACCTCCTCTCCAAAGTAAAGATTAAGACAGAGGACGTAACGGGCATACACAAAGTTGGCCTCTATACGACAGACCCGCACAAGATAAACCCCTACACGTATGTACGGCAGAAGCCCAACGCCAAATGGTTCTCGCTCTACAAACTACCGCTGGCTACCTACTCGCTGTCAGGCAGTGACACTACCAAATGGATTAACCGCACACTGCGGGCAATGGGTGAGCCGCCAGTGCTCTTCGACAGCCTTGCAGCTCTTAAGACGTGTGCTGACTTAGAGCAGCAGCTTCGTAACGAAGGATTCCTACAGGCAAAGGTGGACATGACGGTGAAACAAAAGGGACACAAGAAGAAAAGCATCACCTACCTACTGCATCCAGGCATGCCCTACACCATCGGCCAACTGCGCTATGTCATTGCCGACACGGCCATTGCCAAGATTCTCGCTGCCGATAGTACCCACCGACTGCTTCGCGAGGGCATGACATTCAACGTGGCAACCCTTGATGCAGAACGCAAGCGCATCACCACTCTGCTCACCGACAGCGGCTATTACCGTTTCCACAAGGAGTACATCACCTATCTTGCTGATACCACTTCGCAGAAAAGGATTGACCTCACGCTACAACTCAACGCTGACACCCACCGTCGCTACTGGATGCGCCACATTGACTACTCCAGCGGCAACCCACAGGACTCCGTTATTCACCTGCGTCAACATGTGCTTACGGAATGTACACACCTGAGCGAAGGCGACCACTATCGTAGTTCGGGACTACAGAACACCTACAACCACTTCGGACGGCTACAGGCGGTAAAGTACACCAACATCACGCTGACGCCCGAGGGTGACTCCCTTAACTGTCATATCCAGATACAGACGAATAAACCCTCGACGCTCTCGTTCCAGCCTGAGGGCACAAACACCGCTGGCGATTTGGGCGCGGCCGCTACGCTGACCTACCAGAACCGTAACCTTTTCCGAGGCAGCGAGGTGCTCTCCGTAGAGCTGCGTGGTGCCTACGAGGCCATCCGGGGACTGGAGGGCTACTCCAACCAGGACTTCTTGGAGTACAGCGTCGGAGCTAAGTTGCAGTTCCCCCGGTTCCTCTTGCCCTTCGTCTACCACGACCTGCGCCGCATTGCCAATGCTACCAGTGAGGTGTCGCTACTCTACGACCTGCAGGATCGCCCAGAGTTTCATCGCCGACTGGTCTCAGCCACCTGGCGCTATCGCTGGAGCTTCCCTCACCGCCACGACCGCTACCAGCTGGACATGCTCGACCTGAACTATGTATTCATGCCTTGGATTTCGGACACGTTCAAGAGGGAGTATCTCGACAATGACAACAGTCGAAACGCCATTCTGCGCTACAACTACGAAGACTTATTCATTACCAAGATTGGTTTCGGCTATACGTATTCACGTGGAGGAACGGCCCTGAAGACTAATATCGAGACATCGGGCAACGTTCTGCTGCTGGGAGCCAAGACCTTCGGTGCCGAGAAAGACAAGAACGGTCACTACCGTCTGTTCAACATTGCCTTTGCACAGTATGCGAAGGTAGACCTGGATCTGAGCCACACGTTTCGTTTGGACCGTGACAACCAGCTAGTCCTCCACCTAGGCTTTGGCATCGCCTATCCTTACGGAAACTCTACAGTGTTGCCTTTCGAGAAGCGCTATTTCTCAGGTGGTGCCAATAGTGTTCGCGGATGGACGGTGCGCACGCTGGGTCCTGGACGCTACAAGGAGCGTGACGGACGCATCAACTTTATTAACCAGACGGGTGACATGAAGCTTGACCTGAACGCCGAACTGCGCTCTCGCCTGTTTTGGAAGTTCAGCGGTGCCGCCTTCATAGACGCGGGCAATATCTGGACCCTGCGCAGCTATGAGTCACAGCCTGGTGGACAATTCCGCCCCTCAGAGTTTCTCGACCAGTTGGCTGTGAGCTATGGTGTGGGAATGCGCCTGAACTTCGATTATTTCATCCTGCGCTTCGATTTGGGCATGAAGGCGGTGAACCCAGCCTACGAGTCCGAAATGGTCGATGGGCAATGGTCAATGGTAAGGGAAGAGCACTTCCCTATTATCCATCCCCGCTTCAGCCGTGACTATGCCTTCCACTTCGCTGTAGGAATGCCTTTCTAGATGACAAAAACCCCGAACCACAAAATGATTCGGGGATTATCTGAAAGAATAAGTCGATTCTATTCGGCGGCCTATTCTTCGTCCCACACGCTGAACTCGCGGCGCGAGGCCGGGTCTTTAGAGCCATTTTCGTCAACGCCGCCGTAGCCGATGCCGTTGCCTGAAGTGACGCCCTGCGATGCGCAGATGATTGTCTCAGCCTCCATGCCGTCAATGTCTATGACTGGCTTCATGTATGTCTTTTTCATAATTCGTAGTCCTCCTTTACTATTTGATGATTACTTTCTTCCCGTCTTTCACAAACACGCCCTTGCCGGGTTTTGCCAAGCGGCGGCCCTGAAGGTCGTAGACGGCATTATCATTTATCATTTCTCCTTTATCATTTAGCGTAGCGCGGATGCCCGTGGAATTGTCGAAAGACAAGGCAATGCGCGAGCTGGCATCTTCCACGGAGGCAAGCACGTCAACTAACTCGAAGTAGGCGCGGAAGGCCTTCATCTTCGTATTGCCCTTGGAGTACCAGAACTGGTTGCCGTTAAGGAACAGGCAGTTCTCAGGCACCACCGTCTGGGCGTGGAACGTACCCTGGAATGTGCCATAGACCTCGCGTTTTTTACCAGTTTTTCCGTTATCGTATTCTGATTTGGCTTCTTCCTCGTCAGGTTCAATGACGGCTTTGGCGGTAAACTCTGTGATTTCTTTTGATGTCTTGATAAGGTAGGGATAGTTGGCCTCTATGCCGTCGGTAAGGGGAACGTCGTCAAAATTCACGGTGATGCCAATCACATTGTCATCATTGTCATAATCAACATCGTAGTCTGTAAAGTCGGCCAACTGCACATCATCGCCAAAGGCAGCCTTCACCTGTGCCTCCGTCATGGCGAAAGGCAGGCAGATGGTGCTCCATTCCCCTGCCTTGATGGTGCGCAGCACCTTGATATTGACGGCCTTGTCTGTAGCTTCAGGTACTGAGGTTGACGTTTCATCAAGAATGGTTTGGCTACCACCATTGACGATTTCGATAGAGGTTTCCACCAAATCCACTGTGTACGTGACAGAATTGGCATCGCTTATGGCAATATTTTTCAGCTGTATCGGGTATGTCCCCAATGCCATGTCCCCTGATATCTGAATAGTGATTAAAGCCACTTCACCATCGTTACCACTAATAGTCCTGCCCTTCGACGAATAAGCCTGAATGTTGAGCGAGCCGTCCAACTTGAAATCTGCATCGAAATGATTCGTGTTGCTTAGGTTTGTACGTTCCGTGCTCAACTCGGCTTTGGGGTCGCCATTTCCATCAAGTGCCACGGTTATCCCTTCGGGAAGGACAAGGTCGAAACCAAAGCCTTCGGCCACAACCGAATTCTTCATCTTCACAGACAATGTGTATTCCGAACCCACCTCTGCCGTACAAGGCTCAATATAGACCACATTGTCCATGCCAGAGATGTCTGTGTTTTCTGCATTCATGGCCATTGCCATCGTGCATAGGAATGATAATAAAACTGCTTTTTTCATTTTGTTTGATTATTGATTATTATTGTGGATCCAATTCTTTTGAAGCTCTTGATGCGGCTGTCTGCGGGCGTGTAATGCTTCCCCACAGAATGAGATGCGACACAGCCGTGAGGTCACCCACGTTGACATTCCCGTCTTGGTTCGCGTCAGCTGCCTGGAAAAGGAAGCTGGCATCGGGGCGCTCCAGGATGTAATGAGAGATGGCCGTCAAGTCGCCAACGTTGACATTCCCGTCGTTGTTGGCATCACCGATGATGTATGCAGGCACCTCCAGTGTAGATTTCACCCTATCCACTGTCACCGTGGCGGAGTTCTCATCGGTTATCGCGATATTCTTCAGGACGATGGGATACTCCCCGGCAGCCAAACCTTCAGAAACCTTTATTGTTATCAGGGCCACTTCTCCATCGTAGCCGCTGATTGTCCTGCCTTTTGATGAATAAGCCTGAATGTTGAGCGAACCGTCTAACTTGAAATCAGCATCGAAGTGATTCGTTATGCTCGCGCTCGTTCTCTCTGTGCTTAGCTCTGCCATGGGGTCGCCATATTCATCAAGTGCCACGCTTATTCCTTCTGGAAGGACGAGGTCGAAACCGAAGCCTTCTGCCAAGAAAGAGTTCTTCATTTTCACTGACAGCGTGACTGTCTCACCGGCACGGGCTTCTATCCTATTAATATATATGGTGTTCTGCAACTGCGAGATGTCAGTATCGGGGTCTGTCGGCACTGGTTTCTCCTTCACCGTCAGCGTGAAGGTCTTGGTGAACGACTGGTAGTTGTCGTTGCCGGCCTGAGTGGCGGTGACGGTGGTCGTACCGGCCTTCAAGGGGGTGAGCTTGTTGCCACTGATGCTGGCGATGGTGGCGTCGGCCACGCTCCAGGTCAGGGTGAGGCCCTGGTCGGTATTCTGCGGCAGGGTGTAGGCTGCATCGCCCTCCGTCATCTCGGGCAGTTCGGTGAGCGAGAGTGTCTGTGCCTGTTTTGCGGACAGCGTGAGGCTGAAGGTCACATCGGCATGTTTGTGCCCCTGCGACTGCACGTCGGTGAACTCAATGCTCTTGAGGCTGCCCTGTAACGAGGTGGTCACTGTCGAAGCCACGTCAAGGGGCAGGCGGATCAGCTCGCCGCTGGTGCCCGTGAGCACGTCCTTGTCGGCTGAGTAGCAAGTGATGAGCACGCTGCCGTCGGCGGCATCCTTCACCGAGGGGCTGAAGGCCCCGTCGTGGCGGTCGGCGTTGATGGTGTAGGCATACTTGCCGTTGCTCTTCTTCTGCACGGTCACGCCGGTAGGCAGGAAGAGTTTCATCTGATAGGCCGTCAAATTGGTCTCCGTGTTCGTGAGGTTGATGATGAGGTTGGTGCTTTGCCCGGCCTTAATCTCAATGGGGCTTACCGTGACGGTGTAGCCCATGACATGAGTGGCCGCCAACAGCAGCCCCCATGTCAGTAATGTTCTAAACTTATTCATTGCTTTATTTTTTAACGTTTAATTGCCATGTAATTATCCATATAACTGTTACTTAACGTTCACTTTCTTTCCATTGCGTATGTACAGGCCCTTTGAGGGGTTCTCCACACGTCGGCCCTGCAGGTCGTAGGTCTGGCTCTTTTGTTGCGACTCAGTTGTAACATATTGAACAGAGGTGGGCGTGCCACTGACCACAGCGTCTGCCAAGCGGTAAGCTTCAGCTTCGGTGGTGGCAAACTCAACATTGCTGATGACGATGTCGCCAGAGGCCTTGCCGTTGGTGGCGATAGTGAACAGACAACCGTTGTTGCCCGTCAGTACGTCATTGTCTGCGGAGAAGCCTGCCACAAGGTACTGCCCGTTGCCTAAGTCGCGCACCAGTGCCTGATGCTCTTCGCCACGCATCTTGTCTATCGTGGCCTTGCCGATGGTCATGCCCTCGGGCACGCTGACCACCATCTGGAAGGCAGTGTAGCTGCGCTCGTTGTCAAGAGCCACATTCAGCATATTGCCCTGCATAGAGGCACTGATGAAGTCGGTGGTGGACCATTGACCATTAACCATTGACCGTTGACCATTATTCGTATCCCTGCGTGCACCGCTGGTTTGCTGTGCAGCAATCAGGTCGATGGCGGCCACACAGTCGGTGATGGTCACTTCGCCGTCGCCGTTCACGTCGGCAGCAGCCACCTTGTTAGCATCGGTAATCTCGCCGGCTATAACGTCGATAATCAGCACCACGTCAGTGATACTCACCTCGCCGTCGCCGTTCAGGTCACCCTTCGTCACAGCTGGTGCCAGCCACTTTAGCACAGGCTGATGGGTCTCGCTGCTCATAGTCCAGATGTCGGTGAAGTCCCAGCCCATAGCCTCGTAGGTGCTCTGCTGCTGTAGCTGGGCAGTAGTCTTGGCCGTTCCCTCATAGGGGTCATCGTAGACCGTCTTCTGCGCATTGTTGCGAAGGATAGGCATCTGGTCCCAACCGTAGTTATCGGTAATCTCCGGACGAGTAATGTTATTGCCCGTTCCGCCTATGATACGGAAGCCCCACTGGTTGCTGCCCGTCTCAATACGCTTGTTCAAGCCGCCGCAACCCTTGATGATGGCTGAGCTACCCGTAATGTAGCCCACGATACCGCCAGCATATCCATTGTCACTACTATTAAGTAGACTGCCGGTAGCCACACACTTCTTGACACTGCCGTAGGCGTAGCCCACGATACCGCCTACATAGCCTGTACCAGTGACATTGGCTGTGCTCATGCAGTTCTCAACAGAACTTGTTTTGAAACCAACGAGACCGCCAGCGTGTGTATTTGTGCCAGAAGCGTTAACAGTACCCTCAGTAAAGCAAAGAGTTACTGTTGAGTTTGTGAAACCAACTAAGCCACCCGCATAATTATCCGCGCCTGTAGCTGTGATGGTTGAGTTAGCCTGGCATCTTGTCAGGGGGCTGAAATAAGCGTAACCAGCCAGAGCCCCCACGCGGGCCGTGTTTTCCGACGTAGTGATGGTGCCACTAAAAGAACAATCCGTCATCGTTCCGTTCTGCATGTGTGCCACCACACCGCCACGGTAAGGAGCACCGCTGCCCGAATAGGTCGTTCCCGTTGTCCTTACAGTGGCATTGACGGTACAATTACTGATGTTGTCACTCTTCGATACAGCCAGCATGCCTCCTACTTGGCTTGAGGACGTGGAAGAGTTAACGGTACTACTGTTTACTGTACACTGACTGATGGTATTGCCTTCGGAATTGGCTATTAAGGCAGCAGTGTTGCCCGTGCCGGTGACAGTACCAGAAACGGTGACGTTGGTCACTGTGCTGTTCGTCAGTTTCCCGACCAGGATAGCGGTACAATCAGTACCGTTGACTGTGCCCTTCACGTTGACATTTGTTACGGAGCCGTTCGTCAGCTGGCCAGCCAGAATGGCAGTATTGTCTCCACCCTTCATCAGTTTGCCTGAAGCCACTTCGACAGTAAGGTCTTTGATGGTGGCATTCTCTAAATAGGAGAACAGTCCGTTCTGCGAAGTAGTGGTGTTGCACCAGAGACCAGTCACCTTCTTGTTGTTACCGTCGAAGACAATTGCGCCCGAGCCATTGCTGCCAACGCCGGGCCAGCCTGTGCTACCACTGTTAGCAGAGATCCATGAGGTAAGGTCCACGTCGTTCATCATCTTGTAATAGCCAGCTTTGGCCACGCCTTTCAGGTCGTATGCATCATATATAAGCCAGGGAGAAGCCTCTGTACCGCTTCCAGGAGAACTGACATTAGTAGAGGTTTGATAAGACTGCTCCTTGTTGGCGTTCTTACACCATGCACGGATGAGAGCGCCCGACTTCAAGGCTGGAACCGTCAGTGTCCAGTTCCCGCCAGAGCAAGTAGCCTCATAGACGGTGCTGCTACCACTGATAGATACATAGACAGTGCCGTTGTCCGTACACTTGCCGGTCAAGGTAGTCGATCCCTTCACAGCACCCGCCTCAATGGTGGGTGGTGCCGTCTGCCACTGATGGTATGGATAGCTCTTGCTCTCCTCACTAGTCCACTCTGCGCCACCGTTGAAGTTCCACCCAAGACCTGAGTAGGCTGTGCTCTGCAGCAGCTGGCGATGCGTCTGCAGGGTGCCATGCTGCGCACTGTTACTGGTGGTTTGTGTGACACCATTAACAATAAGGTTGGTGGTGTTCAGCGTCTTGTTGATGCTGTTGCCACTGGTGGCTACAGTAAGGTTGCTGCCATCTGTGTAGCCATACACCTTGCCTGCATCGGCTGTAGCGGTAACAGTGCTGTTGAGGGTCACGTTGCTGCTAATCGTGGTGGTAATATTTTGGAGGTCGGCCTGCATATAGCCTACAATGCCACCTACTTTGTTGCTACCAGTAATGGCGGCGTAGGAATAGTTGCGGCTAACAGTGCCACCGTGCATGTAGCCAGCCACGCCACCAACATAGTCCGTACCCTTCAAGTTGCCGCTGAAGTAGTTGTCTGTCAGTGAGGTGCTTGTCTGATTTAAAGTGTAGAGGTAATATGATATCGGACCGCTATTATTGTTAACTTGAAACAATGTTCCATCTACATAGTACCAACAACAATAATTATAGTAAAAATGATCACTTTGATAGTTCGTAGGATTAAATGTTCTATTTTCTGTAATTAGGTATTCACCACCTATTTCCATTCCAAGAATGCCACCAACGTATGTGCTGGAACCAATCACGTCGCCTACGACTGCACAGTCTTTTATAGTAACAACGTTTTCGTATTCAGTCCAAGTCTCCTGATAAGTATAATTGTAATTTTTATCGTATGTTTTATACGTGTGCAATGTCGGTTTCGTTCCATCCCATGTGGTTCCATTTCCACTATAATCAATTCTCCCTAAGATGCCACCCACACACTGTCGTGCACTGATGTTCCCGAAATAACCAGAAGAAGCAATCTGAGTAGTAGAATTATCGTCAGTCAATTGGCAACAGCCCACGATGCCACCCACATTATCAGTACCTGTAATATTGGCGTATGTATAGCTACTTGTCACCGAACCAGAGGAAAGATAGCCAATCAGTCCGCCCACATAGTTAATACCAGACACGTTTCCTCCACTGTGACGGCCACTGCTGACCGAGGCAGTACTCTTTCCTATCAGTCCACCCACGTAGTCACTCCTACCTGACACGTCACCACCACTGTGGCTACCAGTGCTTACTGTGCCAGAACTACATCCAATCAGTCCGCCTACATAGCTATAACCAGACACGCTACCTCCACTGTGATGACCATTGCTGACAGTCCCGGAACACTGTCCAATGAGTCCACCCGTATACCAAACACCACTGACAACGCCTTTCGCAGAACAATTGCTTACAGTTCCGCCACTTTTACAACCTATCAATCCACCTGTGTTATTCGTTCCTGTAACATTACCTTCGGCAGAGCAGTTGCTTACGGCACTACCTGTCGCTGAACCAGCCAGTCCACCAGTATATTGTTCGCCTGTTACCGTTCCCTTACTGTTGGCTGAGGACATGGTAACGTTAGAACGACCGGCGATTCCACCAGCGTATAAAGATGGTGAAGTGTATGAATATGAAGATGTTGAAGTGACGTTGCCCGTATTCGTAGCCGTGGTCATACTGCCAGTTGCCTGCCAGCCAACGATGCCGCCCACATATCCGACTCCCTTTGTAGTGCCCGTATGAGTGACATTGTTCAGAGTACCCTGAAAATAACCGGCAATACCGCCAACTTTTGCGCCAGAACCGGTCACGTTGCCGTTGAAAGTGCAGTTCTTGATGGTGCTCGTACCTTCTGCACTGCCTACGATACCGCCAACACACGCTCCACCGCTGACCGTACCCTCAATGGTGAGATCCTGGATGGTTCCTCCACTGATACTGCCGAAGAAGCCCTGATAATCGGAACTTTCGTTGATGGTCATGCCTGTAATCTTCTTGCCGTTACCCAAGAACACGCCTTTGAACGGCTCAGCAGATGTGCCGATAGCTTCCCAGCTGAGTCCTTCGAGATACTCGGTCAAGTCGAGGTCTTTCTCAAGGCGGAAATAGACCCCGCTGCTCTCATCACCCACGAAGTTGCGCACCTCGTTCAGTCGGTCCAGGTTCCAAATCTCGTAAGGAGACGATTGCGTTCCCTGGCCTTGGCCATTGAAAATGGCCGTAGCGTTGCCCATGACTGCGCATAGAAGCAACGCTAAAGTTAATAATTGTCTCTTCATAATACTTCTATTTTTTGATGTTCTACTTGTTCTTTTATGATTTTCATCATTTTTTCTATCATCTGGCTGTTGTCGTAAGAGCCATCAGGCTGTTTGATGCCAGGTTCCTTCTGCTGCCATACTCCTTTGTCATCGACAAACTCCAGCTCCTCTTTCATCTTTTTTGCCTCTTCTTTCATCTTTCCTTCTTGCGGATAGCTACAGGCAGTGACGCACACCGTAGGGGGATACTTTATAAGACCATTTTTCCAGTCAATACGCCTCAGACCCTTTTCATGGGCCAGATACAGATGCAGGCTGTGGTCTAAAGAGTTCGTGAAGAACTTCAGGTTGTTTTCAATGACAGCCAACGTATCACCGAATGTGGACAAATAGACGTATTGGCCATCCTCTCTC
>JAEEGL014781050.1_pt1 | contig 14859 bp, 8 predicted proteins | sample 9134231 | NCBI WGS metagenome assembly JAEEGL01 (sample SAMN16246548, study PRJNA631951) | gut metagenome | biome: gut microbiome; feature: rumen; material: fiber-attached | host: Bos | place: Iran: Karaj | collected 2018-10
GCGCTTGCCGATGCCGTCGCGGTCGGCGGTGAGGAGGAAGAAGGCCTTGTACTTGCCGAGCCCCTCCATCTGGAGGTCCTCTGGCGCGCCCTTGGGCTTCACCACGCGGCCGTCCTTGAGCATTCCGGCCTCGCGGGCCTTGTAGCCCTGCGCGCACTTGGCGGCGGGCGTGAGCGTGGGGGGGCCGTCGGAGTATGCGCCGCGCACGATCTCCAGTTCCTGCGAGGGGACGCCCGCAAGGCGCGTAAGGTCGTTGGCCAGGGCCTCGGTGACGGCTCCGGCGGAGATGTTGTCGGCGGATTGGCGCGAGGTGAAGCGGTAGAGCATGCCCATCTTGCGGCCCAGGGCGACGCGTTCCGGGCGCATGAAGGTTCCCGTGTGCGCGGCGTCGCCGCGTGAGAACTTCACGCTCTCGTTGTAGTCGAGCTTGACGATGGCGCGGTCGCTGAAGTGCTTGAAGACGGGCGACCGCGCGTAGAGCGCGTTGTCGCTACCGTCGGCGTTCTTGGGGCCGTTGCCCATCACGGCGTCGCGGATGTCGGTGAAGAGATCCTTCTTGCACTCGTGGAGGACCTGCTTCGTTGCGGGCGTGTTCTCCATCGTCGCGAGCTTGGCGATGTCGTTCGGGTTCGGGAAGCTGGTCTTGATGGCTCTGGCCAGCGACTTCACGCAGTCCGGGGAGCCTTGCATTTCACCGATCTGCCTGTGCTGGCGCGACGCTTCCTGCACCAGCTTGGCGGCCTCCTGGATGAGCAGCTCCGACGCGGCCGCCATGCCAGCAGGGTGGGCACGTCCCGCCAGCAGGACTTGCTCGCGCAGGCTCTTGCCCTCGCACTTCGCGGCAAAGGACGCGTTGTTCCGCTTCAGGGCGTCCATCGCGCCGCGGCTGGCGTCGGACTCGACGTCCGCCATGAAGCCGCTGGTGTCGTCCTTTGACCAGTCGTTGCGGTAGATGAAGCCGGGCTCCACGCCGTTCGTCTTCAGCTTCTCGAGGATCACGGGGTTGGTGTTCGAACGGTTGATGCGCATGCCCGCGCCCAGGAAGCCGCGCTTGATCTGGTCCTCGATCGAGGTTTCGTTGCCCCTGAAGATGTTTTTGAGGTTCCTGAGGCCGGTTGGCTCGTTGTCCGCCACATCCTTCTCCATCTGCTGGCTGTCGCCGAGGCCATGGACGTCGGTGTCGACGTCATATTTTGGATTCGTCGCCTTTTTCCGGGCGACGAAGTCCTTGGCATTTTCGATGGCCTCGTCAATGCGCGACGAGGCGAGGTGGGCGAGGTCGGCAGGCGTCTCGCATCGCTTCAGGTCGCCGCCGCCGGGCGAGGCGGAGATCGCCGTGCGGACGAGCTTGCGCATGCCTTCGGAAAGTTCGCGGAACTTGGGGCTGGTGTCGAGCTGGCGGTTGAGTTCGCTCACGAATCGCGTCTGCTTGACCGTCTCAAGCTTCGAGAGCGTGGCCTCGACGTCGGAGGCGCGGAGGGACTTGTGCATTTGGCTCCGTGCGCCGAGGACCGTGTCGAAGGCGTGCGTCCCGAAGACGCCGTATTTGTCCTCCAATGCGGCCTTGAAGGCCGCCATTGTGGCGTCGTTCGCCGTTTTCCCTTGAGAAAAGATGAAATTGCCGAGGCGCGCGACGGCGTTGTCCCCTTCGCCCTGGACGATGATGTCGCGGGAGGAGAAGTGCGTGCTACTGGCAATGTTGCGGAATGAATCGATGGTAAGTGACATAGCGATTATTTTACACGAAACAGTCCCGCCAGGTTACAAAATATTGCGCCGCGCTTCGCGGCGAAGTTGGGCCGCTGGCGCGGCGAGGTTGCGCGCCTGACGGCGCGAGGTTGGGCGCTGGCGCGCGACCACGGAAACCGGCGAGCGGAGAATCGCCTTGCGGCGATTGACGCTTGGCCCAGCTTCGGGTGCGAGACTTGTCTCGCCCGAAGCAAGGCCGTCGCGTCAACCCTGACGGGTTTTCTCCGCACGCCGGACACGGAAACCCGCCTGCGGCGAGACACTGAAGCCCCCGCAGCGCGCTTCGCGCGCAGATAGGAGATAGTAGATAGGAGATTGGAGATAGGAGATATCCGCCTTGGCGGCAGCTCGCCCCAACTCCCAAAAATCTCTGCGTTCTCTGCGCCTTTGCGCCTCTGCGTTTAAAATCCAACCCCGCACCAGCCTGCCGGCGGCATCTGCGCTGACGCGCGACCACGGAACCCGGCGAGCGGAGAATCGCCTTGCGGCGATTGACGCTTGGCCCGGCTTCGGGTGCGAGACATGTCTCGCCCGAAGCAAGGCCGTCGCGTCAACCCTGTCGGGTTTTCTCCGCATCGCCGGACACGGAAACCCGCCTGCGGCGGGACACTGAAGCCCCACGGAAAAGGGCGCATAGCACCGCGACTGGGGCCATATCCGACGGCACCTTCGCCTAGGCCTTCTGCAGCAATTCGTCCGACTCTCATTGGTTCCATGCTCCGCAAGTGGGGCCATTCCCGGAGGGTTCCGCGAATTTCCGTGGTCGCGCGCAAGCGCCCAGCCCGCACCGCGCGCTTCACGCGCAGATAGTAGATAGTAGATAGGAGATTGGAGATATCCGCCTTCGGCGGTGCGCCTGAGTGCGATTATGGGAAAGAGCCAGGAGAATAGTGGCGAGGCATTCTCATAATCACACAATCCCATATTCCCACAATTTCATATTCCCACAATGAAAATCCTGTAAATCTTGTTAATCCTGTCAAAACCACCATCCCGCACCTTGCCTGCCGGCGGCATCTGAGAGGTGGCGGCCGCCGCAGGGTTGCTTCCGCTTCCGGGAGTGATGGAGTAGGGGAGATTAGGAGGAGGAGCTGCCCATTTTCAATTCTCAATTCTTAATTTCCCAACCGAATTGTGCTATACTTAATTTGCTGCGACAGTTTTGACGCGGCAGACATAGCCCGACGGTGAACGCCGCCGGGAGGGCCGACAGGATCGGCCAGTCGATTGCAAACCAGGTCTCTTGAGAATTACGACCTTGAAATGCTGACATGTGGCTTGCAAGACGGTACCCTTTTGATTTTGGGGTGTCGCCTTGCCATGTAGTTCAGCGGGCTGTCGTAGGCCTTCAAGAGTGCGTGGTAGGCGCGCCCCTCTAACAACAACAGAGAGGCGCACCTTTCTGTTTGCACACAAGTTCGGCGGCGAAAGCCAACGGAGTATAAAAGACTGTGATGAGGCAGCAACTACTATTTGACTTGCCGCCCGACCCGTCGGCGCTTGTTTCTTCGCTGCGGGACATCGGCTATTCCTTTGAGTCCGCCATAGCCGACCTCGTTGACAATTCCATAGCCGCCGGTGCGCGGCACATCGACATAAGGGCGCTCTGGAACGCCGGGAAGCCGACCGTCGCGGTGATCGACGATGGTTGCGGCATGACGGAGGCGGAACTTGTCGCGGCGATGCGATTTGGAAGCAAGTCTCCGCTTGAGGAGCGATCTCCGGATGACCTCGGGCGCTTTGGCCTTGGCATGAAGACAGCTTCGATTTCGCAATGCCTGAAACTGGAGGTCTTGAGTAAAAAGAGCGGCGAGACGACCGCCGCCGTTTGGGATGTCGGCCGCATCTGCCGGGAAAAGGAGGAGCGGTGGAATCTTGTCGTGCATCGCGGCTCGGCCACGCTTGCAGATCCGTTGCTCCGCCCCTTGTACGACCGCTTCATCGCCGGGCGTGCAAGCGGTACCATTGTCTTCTGGTCAGACATGGACCGCATGGAGAAGGATGCCACGGAAGCCTCCTTCGCCGCCGCCGTATCCGCGCTTCGGGACCACCTTGCTCTCACATTCCACAGGATGCTCAAACCTGCGCGGGGCGGGTTCGCACTTTCCGTGAATGACCGCGCCGTCGAACCCTTCGACCCGTTTCCGGAGAACAACCTCGCCTGCCAGATTTTCCCCGAGGAGACCATTCGCATCCTCGGAAAGACCATCAGGGCGCAGGCATACGTCCTGCCCCACGCCAGTAAAACCACCGCCGAGGACTGGGTTCGCTTCGCCGGCGCGGATGGGTATCGAGGCTCGCAAGGATTCTACGTCTATCGAAACAAGCGGCTAATCATCAGCGGAACATGGTTTCGTCTCCGTCCTCGTGAAGAACTCACGAAGTTGGTCCGCATTCGTGTTGACATCCCCAATTCTCTGGACAGCATTTGGAAGATCGACATCAAGAAAGCCAGCGCCGATCTTCCTGAAAGCGTCCGGCAGGAATTGCGCCGGGTGATTCCGGTTGCCGTGGAACGCGGCAAATCCGTGGTAAGGCATCGTGGCTACAAGATTCCCTCCGCCATTCTTGAGCCGCTATGGAGAAGGACGGAAGTTGACAAGACGGTTTCCTATTCCATCAACAAAGAGGGTTATGCGTTTCGCCATTTTGCCGAGGCTCTATCCGATTCCCAAAGGGAGGAATTTCTTTCGCTTGTCCGCCTCTTGGAATCACGATTGCCAACCGATCAGCTTTATGCGGACATTTGCGACCATCCAAAAGCGATGCGGCAAGGAGATATGGAAGTCGGCCTTTTGGATTTCTTTTTGCAACGGTATCTTGACTTACATCCAGATGCGACCATTGACGATGTTCTTGCCACCGATCCCTTTTTCATGAACGAAGAATTAGTGCGTAGTCTTTTCTGCAAAAGGAAGAATGATGAAAACTGAACTTTCCGACGAAGAATTTCAGGATTTCACGGGCCGAATCGTGGTCGCCCTCTCGCAATCCCCTGTGCCGATTGACGCCGCTTTTATTGAGGCCATGTGCGATTTGTTCGCAAAGCAGATGGACATTCGGCTGATTGGAAATTTGCGGACGGCAGTTCTTCGCAGAGTTCAACATGTTGTCTGCCACAGCCGGCCTTATTCATTTAGTGTGTTTTTTGAGGAATACCGCCCTTGGTTTGATGCGTTTTGGAAACGGGAAACAAACCATCCCTACTGGGATCGCTACCGTAGGTATCTCTTGTCAGAAAGAGGGATGCTACTCAAGCATGTGGAATCTGTAGATACGATTTCCAGCGCGATTGTCGACCATTTGGAAGACCCCACCAAACACGGAACATGGTCTCGTCGCGGCATGGTTGTCGGCCAAGTTCAGTCAGGGAAAACAGCCAACTACATTGGCGTTTGCTGCAAGGCTGCGGATTGCGGATATCGTTTGATTGTCATCATGGCCGGGATGCTCAATGCCTTGCGCAACCAAACGCAAAGGCGAGTTGACGAAGGATTCATTGGCAAGGCCACGGGTGGAGTGAAAAAGGGAGAGCTCATCGGCGTGGGGCTTGACGCGACAGAGGCGGCGCATTTTCCGGTAAGTCTCACAACCTCCGAAAGAGATTTTCGCAAAAATTCCGCAGAGACAGTAGGTCTTTCCGTTTCCGCAACGACAGAACCGATTGTCCTTGTCATCAAGAAAAACGCCCCGACGCTCCGCAATCTCACCGAATGGCTGAAAACGAATAATTCTGCGCAATCTCTGAAAGACCTCCCGTTTCTTTTGATTGACGACGAGGCGGACAATGCCAGCGTCAATGTGCGGGACATCGAAAACACACCGACGCGGATCAACGGTCAAATCAGAGGACTTTTGAATCTTTTCGGGCGCAGTTCCTATATCGGGTACACCGCCACACCATTCGCCAACATCTTCATTGATCCTGACGCCACGGACGCGGAGCATGGTGAAGATTTGTTCCCTCGCGACTTCATTCTGACACTTGATGCTCCAGAAACCTACTTGGGGCCGGACGCCTTTTTCCTGGACGAGAGCCGAGACATGGTTCGCCCCATACACGATGTTGAGGAACTGGATGGCCCCCTGCCCATCAAACACTCAAAGGATTTCATTCTCGACGAATTGCCGCAAAGTCTCGTCGAGGCATTGCATGTGTTTGTGTTGGCACGGGCGATTCGCATTGCGCGCGGCGAGCGCAAATTTGATTGCTCCGCGCTTGTCAATGCAAGTCGGTTCAAGGCAGTGCATACGCAATTGACGGATAAAGTCATTGAGGTGATGGATTTGATTAAGGACGCCGCATCGGTGTATGCCGCTCTAAACGATGAAACCGCTTTGACGAATTCGACAATCGCCAAACTCAAGGCGCTATTTGAGAAAGAGTTTTCATCTTCCGTCCCTGAAGGATGGGCGGCAGTCAAATCACATCTCGCGGAGGCTTCGGCAAATGTCGAGGTGCTTACCGTCAATTCAGATCGAACGGCGAAGTTGCTCGATTATTCAAGGGAAAACTATCCAAGCGGGCGGACGGTTGTAGTTGTTGGCGGCATGAGTCTGTCGCGGGGATTGACATTGGAAGGTCTTACAGTCAGCTACTACTTGCGGAATTCCATTGCCTATGACACGCTCATGCAAATGGGGCGCTGGTTCGGATACCGCCCCGGCTACGACGACATCTGCCGGGTCTATATGACGGACCTCTGCCAAGACTGGTATGCGCATATCGCCATGGCGCTGAATGAACTTCTTGACGAGTTCCGTTCCATGGGGTCGCGTCGCCTCACACCCCGAGAATTTGGACTCCGAGTTCGTGCGCACCCGGATGCAATGATTGTGACGGCCCGCAATAAGATGCGCTCGGCGAGAATTATCCCAGTTCAACTGAACTATTATGGAAGTCTCGTCGAGACGACCAAACTTACGGCGGTTCCATCTGACCATGAAAAGAATCGGGTTCTTCTTGCAAATTGGCTTCGCTCACTTGGCTCGGGATTGAGGCGAAAGGAGAAATCGGAAAATGGATGGCTCTGGCATGATGTCCCAGTCGCTTCCATTCTTCAATTCATGACGGAGTTTAAAGCCCATCCTCTTGAAGAACTGGACAAACTCCGTCCCGTATGTGAATACATTCGCGGAAAATCGGCGGAACTCGGCCAATGGGATGTGTTCATTGTTTCCCGGCGGACACCCAAGGAACCCGGCGCACCTGCTTTCCAAATCGGAGACATCGAAATCTACCCAGAATGGCGCAGAATGGGTGGGGAGAGCGCCTCGGCTCGCCCCGATCAGAACAAGTGCATCCTGCTCAATGGAGCAAAAAGGCGACTTGGGGATGCCAGACAGGAACGTGCAGGGCTCTCACTCTACATGTCTGCGGCGAAGATCGATGCAGCGGAAGAAAACTTCCTGGAGAACCACAAAGCCGTTACCGGCAATCTGTACCGCCGACTTCGGAAAGTTCATGGTGGGAACCCCCTGCTGGTGATCCACATCGTATCGGCGAATAATGGCGAGAATGACTTGCCAGCCGATTTTCGACGCAATCTTGTCGCTTTTTCTGTAGCATTCCCGGGCGATTCTGTCGATGCGCCTGCTGAGCCTTCCGTAGAGTATGCAGTGAACCGGGTTTGGTATGACAACTATCTTGCTCAACGCAACGAAGAAACCGATGAATACGACGATGACATGGAGGATGAAGAATGAACAACCCGTGGCTTTCCATTCCACATCCCGAAACGAATCTGAATGTCCTCCGTGTCGATGGCGATTCACCAATTGATGCTTTTTGGGCAGTTGATCCAACGGGGGAGTTCTTGTTTTTGGTTGAAGGTCTCCTTCCCGACCCCACTGTTACATTGCCGGATCTTGATGCCATTCAGTCTGCTGTCGCTCCAAGTTGCGAAGGTGTCCGCCTTTTTCTTAAACTTCAGGATAAATCAGACTGGGAACTCTTTTTCGCTTTGTGTTCCGACATTTCGAGGGCGCTCCGCGCTTCTGGCGCAGAGCGGGGACTTGCAACAGTGGCGGCGCGGTTTGAAAAATGGAGGGATTTCCTCAGGTTTCGCCGTCATCAGCTTCTTTCAGCCGAGCAGATTCGCGGGCTTTTTGCCGAATTGACATTTCTTGAAACAAGGCTTGCTCCCGCAATTGGATGGCATGCGGCGGTGGCCGCGTGGGGCGGCCCAGCTGGTATGCCTCGCGATTTCTCGTTTGCGGGGATGGCAGTTGAGGTCAAGGCAAAGCTTTCCGGGTCTCGCCGCGAAGTCCGCATTTCGTCCGAGGATCAACTCGCCCATACAACCTCCCCTCTTTTTCTTCATGTAGTGACCCTTGCTGTTGCAGAGGAGGGGCACAGGACAGCAATATCTCTTGCAGATCGCGTTCGGCGTGTTCGCGAAGCGGTAGCGTCCGATGCTACAACGGCAGATGCTTTTGAAGATCTTTTGCTTCTCATGGGCTATGTCGATACCTCAGCTTACTCAAGAGATCGCTTTTCGGTCGAGGCTGAGGATACATTCAATGTACGTGAAGGATTCCCAAAAATAGTGCCAAGTATACTTCCGGCGGGGGTCCGGCATGTTTCCTATGGGATTGACCTTCAGTTCTGCGAACCGTTTCGTGTTGGGAGCGATTGGCTTGTGACCGATGGCAAAGGAGTATAAAATGGACTACGAAGACGAACTTTCTGGAACAGGCGCCGACATGGCTGAAATGGTCGCGGAGGCGCAAGTCAGATCGGCTTGGGATTCCATTCCCACCAAGACAGCCTTCACTGAGCAGGTATGCGATTTTCTCGCGGAACAGGGAATGTTTCGCGATGAGGAAACAGTTCTACTGAACTTTGAGCGACCTGCAATGAGAATCGACGCTTATAACCTTGACAGGCAGAACGGCATACTCTCGTTGGTTGTTGTCGATTATGTCCCTTACGAAACCTCGCATCCAATCACGCGAACCGATATCGATGGCCTTTTTAAAAAGGCAGAGAATTTTCTTGTCCAAGCGCGGACAAGAGTCTTTAGGGAGAAACTGGAAGAAAGCGCCCCGGAATACGAATTTGTCGATATGTTCCAGCGAGGAATCGCCGCCGGGAAAATAAGTGCAATTCGTTTTTTCCTTGTAACTACCCGGAAAATGGGTGCCAGAACCGCCGCAGGGGAGTACAAAAGAGACTTTGAACTTCTCGATACAGGACTCATTTTCCGCCACGAAATTTGGGATGCGGATCGGTATGCCAAGGTGATGCTATCGCGAAGTGGGAAGGAGGACATTGACATTGACTGCACAAAAGCCGTTTCCGGGGGCATTCCTTGTCTCTGTGCAGACGAAGGGGACGGTCGTCGTTCTTTCCTTGCCGTGCTTCCCGGGGCATTTCTTGCCGACTTGTACAGCGAATACTCGGAACGACTCCTTGAACAGAATGTGCGCACGTTCCTTCAATTCAAGGGGGGCGTAAATAAAGGCATTCGTAGGACACTCACAGTCGAACCGGAAATGTTCTTCGCATACAACAATGGTATAACTGCTACGGCTGAAGAGGTGTTTCTCGACAAATCGGATGAGCGGATTCTACGCCTTCGCAATCTACAGATAGTCAATGGGGGCCAAACAACGGCATCGCTTTTTAATGCTCGACGCGACTACAAGGCCGATCTCTCGTCCGTAAGAGTTCAAATGAAATTGGTAGTAGTGCAACCAGAAATGATTGACGAAATAGTGCCGCGCATAGCAGAGTACGCCAATACGCAGAATGCTGTAAAACCAGAGGATTTTGCAGCTAACCATCCTTTCCAAAAGCGAATGCAGGACTTGTCGCGGCGTGTCTCCGTCCCAGGTGCTCAATATAACTGGCATTGGTTTTACGAGCGAACCCGTGGGCAGTACAACAATGCCGTCGCTATACTTTCGGACGAGACGAAACGAAAACAGTTTAAGCGAATAAACCCGCAAAAGTTTGAAAAGACAGAATTGGCCAAGGCGGAACTTCTGTGGGATATGAAACCAGATGTCGTGAGTCGTGGTGCACAAAAGTGTTTCGTGGCTTTTATGGAGGCGATTCGCCCACAATGGGCAGCGGATCCATCTGTTGCAGAAGATGGAGCTGCTTTACCAGAAGACGAGGTTAACGAGTACTCTTTCCGCGAATCGGTTGCTAAGATTATACTTTTCCGCGCTCTCGACAAGCGTGTAATGAAGCAGACTTGGTATAACGGCTACAAGGCGAACATCGTCAGCTATGCTATAGCCAAGTTCCGTCAAGAACTTGAGGATAGAGGGTTAGTTTTCGATTTGCTTTCGATTTGGAACCGCCAAGATGTTTCAGAGCAGACGATGGAATATCTGCTCAAGATAGCGGAGGTTGCGAGTGACCGTCTTCACGCGGTTGATGGCCGTGAAACGGGCAACCCTTCGGAAAAGGCGAAAACAACTTCCTTTTGGCAGAGCTTCAGACTGCTACGGATTGATCCTTCGTATGACATTACACGGGAGTGCGTCAATCCTGCTCATCGCGATAGAGTTTTTTCGGAGGCCTGCGCGAAACAGCGAGCGGAGCGTTCTGCTCAAAAAAGAGTAATCGGGTTGGGGGCCTGTTGGTGGTCTACGTTCGCAGTATGGATGAAGGCGCATTTGTCGGAATATTACGCGATGCATGAACGACTCATAATAAAAGCGTCAAATTCAACGAAGATCGAAGCGCTATCAAAACAGGAGTGCGCCACACTGGCATTACTTGAACGAAAGGCCCGTGAGAGTGGGTTTGATGACTAGAAGAGGCTTGTCATGAATTTCAGGGATGTCGAAGAACTCAATGTGGAGCTTTTGCGGCGGGTCGCGGACGAGCGTGACGAATCTGATAAGGACAATGCAGAAAAAGTCGCGTTTACACGCGTGGTTATCGATTGGATGACGGCGGAAGGGGGGTGGAATGGCGGACACGCCTTTGAGTTTTCCCGGCGTGGCGTCCATGTGAGCGGTTACGCATGGGATGGCTCCGATCCAGGGGCGCTAGATGTGTTTGTGTCGGTTTTTAATCCGGAATCGCCGAGCCGTACGATGCCCGTTTCGGAAATCAACGCTCACCTCGACCGGGGAGCAGCATTTGTCCGTGAAATGCTGGGGGGCGAAAAGACCGTTGCCCGGTCGGACAACGGTCCCGCCTCGGACCTTGCCAGACTTATCGTTTCAGGCAAGGATGAATGGGAGACAATCCGGATCGTCCTCATCGCAAACTTTCGGATTCTCTCCAATGTTAATGCCTTTCGCTTTTCGCGCGAGAATGAGGTGGCAGAGGGAGTCGTCATTGAGTTCCAGGTTTGGGATATTGATCGAATGTTCCGTCTCATCCAAGGAGGGCGCGGGCACGAACCGGTGACTGTCGATTTTGGTGAGCTGTCTAGCGAACCGGTTCCATGTCTTGAGATTCCAAGAGCGACCGAGGAATATTATTCATGCTTAGCGGTCTTTCCGGGTAACATTCTTGCCGACATTTACGAGAAGTTTGGAACACAACTACTTGAGAAGAATGTCCGCGTCTTTCTACAGGAGCGTGGAAAGGTGAATAAAGGAATTCTGGAAACGATCCGCGACAAGCCTCAGATGTTCCTCGCCTATAACAACGGGATCAGTATCACCGCACGTGACATCTCATTCGGCAGGGATGCAGATGGGCAGCGGACGCTTAGACGACTTGTCGATTTCCAAATTGTGAATGGCGGCCAGACAACGGCCTCGCTTCACAACGCTCGCAAGAAGCACAAGCTAGATCTCTCCAAGACATTTGTGCAAGCTAAGATTTCCGTTGTCGGCGAAGGTGCGGACGAAGAGGCGCTTGTCCGTGACATCAGCCTCTACTCTAACAGTCAGAACAAGATCAAGGCCTCCGACCCGGATTCGGGCGGTGCATTTCACCGTGAGCTTGAACGGATTTCCCGCGAAACTTGGACGCCGGATGGCAGGACCAAGTGGTTCTACGAACGGGCAAACGGGCAGTATGCCGTTGCAAAGCAACTTGCCGGGAATGTTGTTGGCGGCAGTCAGCGGTTCGAACGGGAATTCCCAAAATCGCAGCGGATGCAGAAGACCGATGTTGCGAAGTACATACTCGCATGGCAAGGGTTCCCGGAGGTGGCGAGCCTTGGCGGCGAGAAATGTTTTCAGAAGTTTTCCCTTGGTCTGCGCCCCGGCTTCCTGCCAGACGAGACCTTTTTTAAAACGCTAGTCGCCAAGGCAATTCTCTACAAAGAGACTGATGCCATAGTGCGCAACCAGGAGGAGGCTGGCTACAAGGCCAATGTCGTGGCATATACTGTCGCGCTTCTGAATGAAAAGACCGAGAACCGCATCAACCTATTGACAATCTGGGAGCGCCAGTCGCTGCCAGAGGCACTAAAGAAACAACTTGATATGCTGTCGCGGAAAGTTCGCCAAGTTATTGTTTCGACCAGCGGTAATGTGACCGAATGGTGCAAAAAGACCGAATGCTGGGATGCTGTGCAGGGAATTTCGGCTGATGCCGCAGTTTTACTCCGAAGTGTTGGCGGCGGCATGCCATACCCCGCAAAAAGTGGAAACAGAGAACTTGTCGCAATTGAAGAAGAATCAGCTGACGAACAGGAGAAGAGAGAGCGCGTTGACGCCATTAAGCCGCAATCATGGACCGCCATTGCGCAATGGGGGCGCGACACAGCAAACCTGAATGAGTGGAACATTAGGTTTGCTGGCAGCATTGCCGAGCAGTTAATCCGAGCTAGACGTCTTTCTGCTAAGCAGATTAACTGCTGCTGCAAGATACTTGACGAAATCGAGCGCTGCGGAGTCAATCCGGAGGAACTGTGAAGTCGATTCCTGTCATCGATCTTTTCGCGGGACCTGGCGGGCTTTGCGAGGGGTTCTCCAGACCACTCGGCGGTGGACATCCATTTCGCCCCGTGCTTTCCATTGAGAAGGATTCGACGGCGCACCGTACGCTTGAGTTGCGGGCCTTCGTACACCACTTCATGTTCCACGACGAGCCGCTGCCAGAGGAATACTACCGTTATCTGCGAAAGGAGATTGAGCGCGATATGCTTTTCGCTGCCTATCCTGCGGCAGCAATGTATGCGAAGAAAACTGCCTGGCTTGCCACATTAGGTGGAAACGAGGTGCCCGAAGCGGAGTTCGATAGAAGAATTCGCGAAAGACTTGATGGGGAGCGCAATTGGGTCCTCATCGGAGGACCGCCGTGCCAAGCATATTCTTTGGCGGGGCGGTCGCGAAAAATCGGTGGATACAAATCGCAGGATCATCTTTCATTGGAAGAGGCTCTTGACGAATTTAGCAAGGACGAGAAACAAACGCTTTATAAACATTATCTGCGAATCCTTGCCGTTCATAAACCGGCGGTATTCGTAATGGAGAATGTCGCGGGAATCCTTTCGGCGCAAGTAAATGGTGAAAAGATTTTCCCCAAAATAGTCTCTGATCTTAAACAACCAGAAGCGGCTGTTGCGGAGGATTGGCCCGAGTTGAAGGGGGATGGACGTCACCGATATCGCATTTTCTCGTTCGTGACGGGGAACCGCCCGGATAATGGGGCGGAGCGCGACTACCTTATTTGCGCCGAGAAATACGGTATCCCTCAGGCTAGACATCGCGTAATCCTACTTGGAGTTCGGGCGGATTTTCATCGAGGGTTGAGTGCTGTTCCTGCCCTTGAGGAAACCGACGTAACGACAATCAGCCAAACTATTGCCGATTTGCCAAAAATGCGAAGCCACATATCAAAAGGTGCAGAAGATTCTTCTGAGAATTGGGTTTCCCTCTTGAAAGAAGCCGCTAAGAATCCGTCATTTGCCTACTATGGCATGGGTGGGGTTCAAGAAGCGATGCGGAGGGCAGAGACCGCTCGTGAGCACTTCCTCGCCAACTCTGAATCAGAGAAACATGATACTACGATGCAGATTCCCGCCACACTTCGGAAGTGGCTTGTAGATGATCGTTTGCTATTGCCGTTGAACCACAATCCTAGAGCCCACATGGCATCTGATCTTCCGCGGTATCTTTTCGTTTCGGCTTTTGGGGCCGCCAAGGGACGATCACCGGTTCTTGCTAATTTTCCAGAGTCACTCCTTCCCGCACATAAAAATGTCAACAAAAATGGGGACAAGGGACATCAAGCCTTTGCTGACCGTTTCAAAGTACAATTGGCTAATTGTCCATCATCGACAATCACTTGCCACATTGCAAAAGACGGACACCATTTTATCCACTATGATGTTGCGCAGTGTCGGTCACTGACGGTGCGCGAGGCTGCGCGTTTGCAAACCTTCCCTGATAATTACTTCTTCGAGGGGAACCAAACCGAGCAATACCATCAAGTCGGCAACGCCGTCCCGCCATTTCTTGCCGCACAGTTGGCCGACATCGTTTTCTCTCTCTTCCGAACAGCAAAACAATAGGGTACTGGTGACAGACACCCGGAGCGGTGGCGGAGGGATGCTACCTATCGGAGTTTTCAATTGCCCACCAATCCTCAATCTTCATTGTTCACCAATCGGCAATACTGGTGATATAATCAGTACACCATGAAGAACATCAAAACAAAGCGCGAAATCGAGGAAATCCTCCAATCCAGGTTCGGCATCAAGGCTGACGTACAGGTTGTCCCAGTCAAGGGGGAGGGGAGGACGCTGTACATTCTTGAACATGTTCCCGTTGCGCGGCGGACAACCGTCGCAGGGCTTGAACGTCTCTGCAGGCGAATCTGCAAGGCTCTGGACGCCGACCTCTACGGCTCTGTCAACCTGGAATTTGTCTCCATCTACGACGCCGGGACATTCGAGATGGTGGTGGAAGTGTTTTCAAGGGATTAGGTTCCGGAGGCACTGGTGTCAGACACCCGGAGCGGTAGCGGAGGGATGCTACCCATCGGAGTTTATTCGCGCCATCTGCGGGCTTGATTGCCGGCGCATGATCTGCCATGCTTGAATTACTCCGCAAACGGGGCGTATCTCTCAACATTGGTGACGGTCGCCATTTGCCCTGCGGAGTTTTCTGTTTCGGGGACACTGGTGACAGACACCCGGAGCGGTAGCGGAGGGATGCTACCCATCGGAGTTTCTTCGCGCC
>JAEEGL015021037.1_pt1 | contig 14859 bp, 11 predicted proteins | sample 9134231 | NCBI WGS metagenome assembly JAEEGL01 (sample SAMN16246548, study PRJNA631951) | gut metagenome | biome: gut microbiome; feature: rumen; material: fiber-attached | host: Bos | place: Iran: Karaj | collected 2018-10
TAGCAGCTTTGCCACACACCTGGCTCCATTGTTATTGATGACTACAATCTCATTGACCTGTAATGGCTGGGCAGGAACGTGCGAATCCTGGTCATTACTGAGTGATGGGAATTCTTCTTTGAGTTGTTTGGCTCTCATAACCTCAGTACGGAGCAAATCTGCTATCCATTTGGGGCAATTTTGGGCAGTTGCCACTTTTTTACATGCTTCAAACAATATATCTCTTTGTTGTTCGTAAATGTTCATAATTAATTACCTGTCATTAATTCACTTTCACTGGTATAACCCTTAATGCCACCAATCTTCATTACCTGATTCTTCAAACTCTCATTACCCAATACAGAAATCTCAATCGCACCTCTCAAAGAAGATATAATATCATCTGTATCTTTGTTGTAAAGAGCCGCATTAGTTTGTACTTTTTCTTGTGAAACCTGCATATTATATTCTGTATCATCGGGTACTAATTCCAAACCATCAATTTCACCATTTTTGTATCTAATGGTTTCAAATCCGTTTTCTCCATTCATAACAATTTCAATATAACCTGCATCGTCATTGATAGTCATATTACCCAAAATAGCATCTGTACCGGCAGCTTCATACTCTGGGTGTTGTCTTTTGAATGAATTGATAAATGCTCTGCGTTTCATTTTGAAATACTGATAACATTTATTTTTCTTCCAAAAATCACCATTCTTTATATCTTTCCACGAAGCACCACCTGGGAAAATGTTAGCGGAAATGTTAAATGCGTTTTTCGCAGCATTAACCTGTGATGGGTTCAACATACTATCAATGAGTTTCTTTAAGTCATTCTTGGCATTGTTCAAATTATTTATTCGGCTATCAAATGCGTTCATATATTCTGCCGACATATTGGAATCAAGTTTATAACCATCACCTGATTCTTCAATACACATCTTTCTCAAACAAGTATTGTAGAATGAATTAGCAGTTCTAATGTTAGAACAAATTTCGGTATCAATCAATACGCAATCAAAGAATTTCTTTAATCTATCAAGCATATCAAATACACCGATATCAATCAAAGTATCAAGATATTTTTGTAAGAATCTTCTAATTCTTTCTTTGTTTCTATCCAACATATCAAGAAATTCTGTACACATAGCATAATAAGCATCCAACATTTCTTTTACTGCGGATAAACCAAAATTAAATGTAAAACCAAATGAACAGATTTGGTTCTTAAATTCTCTAAAATCACCAATAGTCTTATACAATTCTTCCTGTGGACCAGGATTATAGTTTGTATATTTTCTTACTGTTCTACACAATAAAGAATTTGGGTCAAGAACTTGTTCCAAAAATTCTGTACAACGGAATAATCCTTGACATATCGCATCAAAATCAAAATTCAGCAGTTTGTCCACCAGCCATTTTTGGAACACTCGTATAGCATTAAGGATAGTTTCTATTCCAATATCAATGACATATCGGCAAAGTGCCATAAGAGTATCAAACAGTGTATTGGCTGCTTTTAATAAGGCCTTGGCGGTCTTTTGTGCTACTTCTAGTGCGGCTTTCACCACTAGAAAACTACCATAGATGTATTCGCAAAGTATATCACCAATTCCCATTATCTACTTCCCTTACCTTGTTTTTCATTCTCAGGCACATCGTTCTCTGTAACCCACCAATCATCATAATGAACACTCATTGTGTATTTCAATGCTTCACTATTTTCATAAGAAAGACTGCCCATTTCAATCTTGGTAACAATACAGTTCTTTAGATAGTAAATGTAAACAATGTTTCCATCTTCTCTATCCATTACACTGATATCTATTTCATTAAAAACTACTGCAAATTCTTTATGAAAATAGTCATTACTTTGTTGGTTACTACTTAAATCTTTGAATTTCTTAAAGAAATTATAAACTATAAAATTGTTTTCGTGTGGGTCTGTATGTGTATAAAATTCTAATGTTGTATCACCACCGTGCTTTCTTAATACTGGAAATGATTTCTGTGTTCCTAGAAAACTCTTGGTAACAATAGTTGTGTCAAATGATGGTAGGTCTGCTTTAATAGCAATCATACTTCTATCTGTATCATTGTTCAAAGAATAACCTAATGTGTTTAGGTCTGGTTGTATTCTATTACCAGTCATATCGTAACCATCCCAAACAAATTGAACGTCAAAAATCCAATTCTTCATAGGTGAAGAAGGTGGTTTCATTAACATATCTTTATGTAAATTCTCAATAGCCATTATTCATCACCCTTACAATCGTCATTAACTTGTGTAGTACCATTACCTAATACCTTGAAATAGTCATAAGAGAATGTAGCGGATTTAGTAATAACTTCACTATCATTTTCATAACTCATTTCTTCCGAACCAATTTTCAATAACCAACAGTTATGGAATTGAATTTCTACAGGGGCTTTCCAGGTTTTTCTTTCTTCTTTTGGATTTACATTAAACATAGTTGTTGGGTTTAAAATCATCATTCGTATAATGCGTGGTGTTTTCTTAAATTCTTTATTGAAAGAATAACCACCTTTATTTTCAAAATACGCATCACAACTTGTTTCAGCATGGAATAATTCTTCTAATGCTTTGGTAACACCGAATGTTACATTCTCGTTAAATTTAATTTCTAATTCACCTGAGTTAGCGGTTCTACCTGGTAATTTTGCTTCAAGACCTGCATAATAAACAGGAATAGAATTACCCTGTCTTTCAGGCCAAGTACAAGAAACAACGGACTTATTTAGAATATCACCAAAATTTACTCTATTTTCTTGATTAATGAATAATTGGGTGAAATCCATTTCAAAGCACCATTTTGGTACTGGCATGGCATTATAAAAATTGTTGTTCCAAATAGAATTTATTGCCATTCTAAACCTCTTTGATTATTTATTAACTATTCTTCATTTCCGCATTGTAAGCATCTTCTACTTCTTTTCTTGCTTTAGCATCTAAACCAACCGCATTTAATGCTGCATCTCTATATGTGCCATTAGGATTATCTTTATCTCCATGTGCGGCTCTTTTACCCAATTCACTAGCAGTTAAACCATTATAAGTCTTTTCACCACTAGCCACTTGTTTTTCTTGTTTGTTTGCTAACTCGGCTTTTTGTGTTGCTTTCTGTGAAGCATTTGATGCTGATTCACCACTACTAGAACCATTTGAGCCTATTGCTGGTTGTTTATAACCACCACTCATTTGCCCATTAGATGCTACTTGGTTTTCTATTTGTGGATTACTTACTGGTTCTTCGTCTAAATCTTCCAATTCAGCAAGTTCTGCTAGTTCTGGTCTTTGTCTTAATGAAGCCAAATCGTCATCATTTACACTCTGCTTATACATTTCTGTTTGTATTTCAGGTGGTGTATCTTCGTCATCCAAATCAGGTAATTCACCAAATATAGGATTAAGTAATGGTTCATTATCCATTGTATGTAAATCGTCTTGGTTAGCAGCATTCTTCCAATTCATTTCTATATCTTCTTTCTTGGAATAGTTTTGACCATCAATGCTAACACTATCGTAATTAACCTTTCCGTTTGGGTCTTGTTTTTCTTTTCTTTCTTCTTTTGGAGTTTCTTTTGGTTTTGGTTTTTCTACTTGCTTTGGTTCTTCATCCCAAATTGGTTCATTAATGACTTCTTTATAGAATGTTTCAAAAGCAAGTGTTACTGTTACTTTACATGGAGAATCAGATTGATAATCCAAATTATATGTGGTATAGTTTACAATTTTCAAATTGTCAAAATGGTATTTGAAAATATATCTCCAAATCTTATTGTTCATTATTTTAATTTCAAGTTGATTAATCTTTTTATCAATTTCATATTGGGCAGTATTAGTCATCAAACCAGTAGAATAAGTTTGAGAAAGTTTATAACCCATTTCATCAAAGATTCTTGATAACATATAAGAATAATTAGTACCAACCATAGTTTCTGTAAATTCTAGTGTCATTTCTTTACAACTATCATATTTTGGTTTTTGGAATACTTGGGCGACATTACCATATTCGTATGTTTCTTCCTCGTATTCCAATTTAGGAATAGTAAATCCTGTACAATTAATCAATCGTTTTTCTTTATCACCGACTGTCAATAAAACATCAAATGAGTCTGATAATTTGATTGATTTGTTATTCCAAAATTTTGTAAGATTTACTAACATTTATTAACCAATTTGTTGTGTTTGACCTGTACCGGTGTTTTTAGCGGACTTTTCACCAGTCCATGTCTTTGTGTTAATTTCTACTACATTACCATTCTTGTCAATAGATTTAGCATTCTGTAAAGCGAAATCGCCCCAACCGGAATTACCCTTACCGGTTGTTTCCCAGTTAGGTGTTAATCCTGCTTGTTTTGCTAATTCAATAATTTCGGAAACTTGTTTATCGGTCATATTGTTTGGTGTCAACTTAGTATTATTTTGTTTAAATGTTAAGTCAATCTTCTGTCCTAACAAGTGTGAACCGGAATCAGTACCAATACCAGTTTCGTGGTTAGCATCGTTATAAGCATTAACACTAACTTCATAACCATGTTCTTTCATTAGTTGTTCAAACTTATTCATAGATTTTTCCATTCGTTTAGCATTTTCTTTCTGTACAATTTCCAAATCTTCTTTCTTTACATTCTTACCATATCTATCCTGCTTACTAATCTTGTCATAAGCATTATCAACTTCTTCCTGTGATACAGTGAAATCTTTTGTATTAGAATTGTATTTGTATCTTTGACCCCCATTTGCTACATCTGCAGGTACATCAAAATCTACATTACCAAATGTAAATTCGTTATTTTGATAATTAGTGTATAATGTGTCAAGTTCTTGGTTATATTTTCCACCATTATTTTTAAGAGCATTTTTACCAGTAACAATTTGACCATCCCAATTATCTACAACACTATCCACGATAAATGAAGCAGTCAATGTTACTTGGGCAACACCACCATCTCGTTTAAATGCTGGTTCTTCATAACTTGTCAAATGACAAATAAATGCTCTTGCGTTACCATTTCTCATGTGTTCTTCAAATTCGGTAATTACAACAGTTATGTTATATGGTGTTTGCCCATAAGAGAGTTGGTTCAACACATCAATAAATTGTGAAACCAACATTTTATCAGTTTCTTCAAATGTAATTTCTAGTTTTCTACTTGCTATATTCCATACTGGTATGGTGAAAATGGTATCACCCAAATAGAGTGAACCTTCTCCTGCTTGACCTTCAATTTTGGGCAAATTAATACTGGTTACGCAATAAGATAACAAATCATCTGATATGTTATTCAAACCAGTAAAAAATTGGGTATGAAATCTAAATGGTAATTTAGGTCGCATATTCCAAAATGAATTTATGGATAGTCCTTTCATAGTAATATATTTATAGCAACATAAATACATTGAGGTTAAAATATATGGCTACAGTTTATAATAATGGCTCTGGTAATCAATCAATGGGCAATATGGGCGCTGGTATGGCTGCCGCTCAGGAAGCATGGAAAAAAGCCCAATTAGAAGGCAATCCTGAAGCCGGTAAAGTTGCAGGAGAAAATTATTATAAAGCAGAAGAATTTAAAAAAGAAAAAGAAAAATCATCTAAAGTAACTAAAGATATGATAGACCGAGCTGACAAAGCAGGTCAAGAAAAAGCAAACCAAACTATTAAAACACAACAGGAAGAAGCCAAACAAAGAGTAAAAACACAAGACATTCCTAAATTAGAAGCCTACAATTCAACTGTAGGCAAAAATCCAGGACATAAAATTACAAATGATTTGTTGGCAGAATATGGAAATAACTATTTTGAATTGATTACATTTGATAATGGTTTGAATGAAAATAAGAATAATGGGCAATTAGTATTAGCTGGTGTATTGAAAGAATTACCATCTTTTAGTATGGCTGCTGACTGGGAACCAGGTCCTGCCGCTACTGTTTCCGATACAGTAAAAAATTTAATGTGTTCACCATTAGTTGAAATGACTAATACATTGGGTGGTAGAGATAGAGCATGGATGAACTTAGACGAAGGTACAGATAGAACATACAAATCTACCCAAAGACCTGGCTTTGAATTGAATTTTAAATTGTACACAAATGAAACTATTGGTACACAAAGATTAACAGATTATAAGACTTGGATTAAAGCATTAGCATTATATACAATGCCTAGTGTGGATGCCAAAGTAAGTATTACTGGTATGGCAAACAATTTAGTAAATGGTGTGTTAAATACTGTAGATTTAGTTGCTGATGTTTTATCCGAAGGTGCTAATGTATTTAAATCTGCGATGTCAGATGAAACTGACAAATCAATATCAGATGCGGATTTCGTTAAACCATTTACAGACGCATTACAAGCTGCCGGCAATAAAGCAGCAGATATAGTCGCATCAAGAGATGACGAAAATCGTGTACTTAGCAACATAAACAAAAAGAATTTGTATGGTGCTAAATTGTGGTATTTGAATATATTACCAGGTATATTTAAAAAACCATTGATAGTTTATATTGAAAATTGGGGTGTTACTTATTCTAAAGAAATTAATCCTATTACACATCTTCCAATTAGTATTGAGTTCAAGATTTCTTGTAAAATGGACCAGGTTGCTAGTGTTCCAGTATGGATGCAGTATTTAACCGGTAGCAAAAATGCTTTCCCATATAAGAAAGATTAATTATTTCAATACTTTATTTCTTAATTCGTTATCAATCAATGTGTCATAGACATATTTGTTAGACAATGAAAGTCTAGTTTCTAATGATACATCAAAATCCATCCATAATGGTTTTGGGTATTCTTTTCCACCTTCTTTCACCATTTCAAATTGTCTACTTGGTTTAAAATTGAAAGTGGTTATAATCCAATCCAAACTATTATTTGCGGAAATGGTTGATTCGTCTTGGTTTTTGTATTTGTGATTAACATCTACAATCTTATTGCTTAATGAGAAATTAACAGTGAAATTACCATTGTTCTTACCATTAGCAGTTGTCTTAACCAATGAATTATATGTTTTATCCGCAATCTCAACAATATCTTTTGTTACTTGACCAATAGAATGAGCAGCGGCTTGTCTACCTTCTTTATCCAATAATTTAGGAATGTTTTTAGCAATATCTTTTCCATGTCCAAATAAACTACCACCAACTTCTTGTAAAGCACTTTCGCCTTGATTCCATAAATTAGCAGCACCTTCTACGGCATTATTAATAGTGTCAGCAGTATAATCACCAATGTTTTGTTCATTTGGATTATTCTTTTGGTTAGAAGATTTCAATGGTGAACAAATGTGGATTAAAAATCTCAAAACATCGTTATAGTTTGTACAACCCATTCGTGAATCATTATATGCTTTGAATTTAATCTGTACTTTAATTGGTTGTGCTTCACCACTAACTTTTTGTTGTGTCCAAGCATCGGAACAAATAAATGGTGAGAAACCGTGGTCTGATTGACCAGCAAGCATTTTAACAAATTTAGAGTTTACTAAACTAGCGATTTTATCCCCTAATACAGCACCACCTGCATTACCCCAATTAGTTTGAAAATTCAAAGATAAATCTTCAAGCATAATTCCTTGGAAACCATAGACATTAGTCAATCTCCAATAGTCCTGGTTATAAGTCCAAAAAGCATTTCTACAAACTTGAATGTTAAAACCATTACTCATACCGAGTAATGATTTACTTTGTGTTTCATTTGAAATGCTTGATGCTTTATATACTTGTAGACTTAAACCCATTAGATACTCCAAACAGAACCAATCTTTCTATCACTGCTTTCAGTCAATGAAGTATTAGTTAGAATACCATCAAGTTTTTCGTTTGTTTCATCCATTTTCTTAATAACACTATCTATATCTACTTGATAATTCAAGGTAATGTTTTGTAAATTATTTGTTTTCTTGGCATCGGAAGTTGTACCAGTATTGGTTGCTAATTCATTACCAATCTTGATTTTACTCTTTTCAATGTTCAAAATAGAAGTTTTAATATCAGTTAATAATTGAATAGATTCTTTATTCATCTTTTCAAATCCACTAATGATTTCGGCAAATGGATTACTTTCACCAACTTCTACATTCTGTTTAACTGCTCGTTCATCTTTACCAAACAACAATGACATACTATCTTTAACATAAGTTACAAATGCGTTAGCAAATTCTTTACTTGTATCAGTAAATGTTTGATTAGAAGGTTTAGCAAGTATTGATTTGATTTCATCCAAACCAGCAAATAATCTATTGTGGAAATACTCAATCTTTGCTGTATAACCATTAATAGTATTAACTACTTTATCAATAGCACTATTGAATGTGTTAGCCAAAACACTAAATTCTTCATTGAACATTTTTTGGAAATTATCAATACTTGGGAAACTAGACAATGATAATTGAGCAGTACCCTCTTCAGTATTAACACTAACATTTGCTTTAAATTTATCGTGAATAGCAGATGGTAAATCTGTTTTGATATAGGTATTTGTATCTTTCAACAAACGAGTAATAGCACCCAAGTATTTGAATGTAACATCCATATCGGTAGAACCAGTCTGTTCTTTACCGCCACCACTAAAGATGTTAGATACACCACCAACTACACCACCTACAATACCTGTAATACTACCTTCTATTGCTTCACGAATAAATTGTCCCGGATTTTGTAGGAACATATTAAGTTTTTCACCAATAGATTGTATTAACGGAATGACAGTATTTTGAATAGCATCAATTAGCGGTGATACTTTTTCAAAGATAGTATAGAAAATAAATCCTAATAATGCTACTAATGGTGCGATACCAATAGCCAATGCTATACCTGCGCCAGGTCCTAGAAAGAAGAAAGCAACTGCTTTAGAAATCAAACTAACACCAAGTGCGATTCCACGCAATACTTTGTTTACATTAAAGAATACAGAACCCAAATCTGCGGTACCACTTTCTTTCTTCTTAACTGGTTTGCTTTCTTTAACTTTGGCAAATTCTTTAGCCCAAATCTTTGCTACTCTCTTTGGATTCCACCATATTCTATAATAGCGGGCTTTTAGTTGTTCGTCATTTTGTCCTAATAAAGTCTTAACAGCTTCCTTTGGTTTCTTCACCACATTCGCTATTTTGTTCTTTATATTTGATGGTTTCAGTGCAGATAATTTATCTTTTAGACCACCAAACATAGTACCAAATTTATTAGAAATACCTTTAAATGGGGCGACCAATGTAGATTTTAAACCACTAAAAGCATTACCAATACTAGCACTCAAGTGTCTAAATGGTGCTGTAAATGATTTAAAACCATTATTGAATATATTACCTAGTTTATTGCCTAATGCTTGTAATTGTAAATTCTTTGAAATTTCTTTGCCAACATTGTTAAATGCTTTAATTTGTTCGTTACTTCTACTATCATACTGAGACTTGAATGAAGCAACCAAATCATACTGTTTATGATTGTCATTAATCATAATAGCAGTATGTTTAACTAGAGCATCATTTGTAACTTGTGGATTTACTGGTATTGGCATTTATTTCACCTCATAGTATTTATAGCCAAAATACATCATTAAAACTTTGATTTTCTTTTTCGTCTATATCTTCATTCATAGAATTAAACGATTGACCATCAATAAAAGAAATTGAATTGTCTGTTAATAAATCATTTCTGTTTGGATTTGGTTTAGTTCTATTACCACCTAACCAACTGTTTCTTTCACCTTCCCATTCATATTTCAATACTTCATTCTGTAAAGATTGAACATACGCATTATATACTTCTTCACGGGTTCGTTTTTCTTCTCGTTGTTCGGCTTGGAATTGGTGTTCTTCATCAATTAATTCTTCTAGTTTCTTTGAGCCATTAACCATCTTACAATTTATACAAAATTTACGATAGCCTTCACTCAATTTCAAGAATGATGTAGGTGCACCACAATTTTGACATTTACCTTCTCCAGGTTTTAGTTCGTAATTGTCATAATATGTTTTTGAATCCATTTTATGACTTCTTAAATGTAATGAGAACCTAGACCATAATTTATTTGGGGTAGAACCTGTAATGGTATAACCACAAACTTTACATACTTTTGATTGTGGTTCTTCGTATTTCTTTTCTTCTTTCTCTATTGTAGTCCAACATTTAGAACAGTATTTTCTATAACCTTTAGCCATAGAAAGAAATGTAGTTGGTTCACCACAAACTACACATTTGCCTTCTTGTGAACCGGCTACATATTTGTCATAGTATTCCTGTATATTAATCGCATGACCTGAGCGAAGATGGTCTGACAACCCCTTCTCTGTGGTATATGGTTGCCCACATTCTCGGCATTTATAAACTAATTTCATATCACTATTCTTCTTCGGTTAATAAATCTAAATCTAATGTTTCAATTTCAAATGTAACAGTAAATTTAGATAATTCGGATGTTTGGCAAGTAAATTCGGCACTACTCAAATTACTTAATATACAATGCCCAAATTTCATTTTAGAAATAACTTCATTCTTGTTATTCAAATTGATTATTTCTATTGTGTCAATACAGTCAAATCTTAATAATTCTTCACCAGCTAAACTCTTTTTACCACAGGTCTGCCCATGACGCATATACCAAATCCACGAATAGAAAGCATACCAATTCTTTCTACATTCATCTACTTGGAAAGTCATTGTGATAGTTTGTAATTCTCTTTGTCCTATTGGGTTTGGGTGGAGTTGTCTTTCGTGTTCGTACATTGATGTTAGCATAGGAATAGAGATGTCAGGAACTGTCACACTTTCAAGATATTGGTTTAAATTGTTCATATTCAATTTAACACCAGTAAAGTTAGGAAAATTGGAGAATCTAACAATAAATTTGTTGTTATTGCTATTGTTAATATCTTCAACGAAATCTTGTCCTGTTTCATTCACAAATTCAATATAATCTTTAGCCATCTTAAATCTCCAATTCTAGTTTAACTTGGTTCTTTCTAATCATACCACTGCAAGAACTATCTTCTATCTTTTGGGTAATTTCATAACAAGTTAATTCATCCGAAACTGTCTGCCCATTTGATTCAATGAATACAGTATTTGTTGGTGTATGTTCTTCCCAATCAAAATTTAATTTTACTCTAGTCATAGCAAGTTCGTCATACAAATAAGATTTTGCGTTGCCAGATGTAAAATCAAATCCTCTTACAGAAGATACAGGGTCATCATCTGTTGAATCGTATAAATCCAATGTTTCTTTATTAATTAACCAATCACTCAAATATGCCGAAGATTTTATAACATACAATGGTGTAGCACTGGCCTTTGGTCCTTCGCTTAATTCAGTTTCCCAATCATATTTGTTTTTTGGTTTCTGTGTATATTCATAAGAAGATAATGCTGTACCATTATTGACATATAAATTGTTAGTTAATCCCGCATCATTCCAATCAAAATCTGTACGAATAGCACCTGATAATACATGTGGGTATTCATCCCATTCACTAATTGGTCTATCTAATTGTTTTGGTATAGGGTCGCCCATTTCAACTTTTGGTAATAGATAGCAACTAAAAATCAATCGTTCATTTTTGTTTAATGTTATATTAAACAAAGCAACCGCAAAACCAACATAACCACTGTTGTAATAATCATTATCAATAGGATGCCATAATTGATAACCATTAGGATTAGAACTACTAATACCCTTTGAAACAACACGAATATACATTGTTCGTTTGCCTACACCATCTACCCAAAACTGTATACCATTTTTAATCAATGTATCGTCATCGGAATTTTGATATTCAAAAATGGTACTTTTTGTAGTATCTGTATAAATCAATTCATCATCACATTCAGTATGGGCATAACCTTGTTCTTCCGGTGCATAATCGGAACATGTTGGGCAAGTAGTTTTACCTGTTCCATTACATTCAGTACAATTAATTTTAGTACCTTGGTTATAATAATAACCCTTACCATTACAAGTGGTACAAGTAACTTCTAATGTACCATTACAATCAAAACATTTCTGTTTTTCGTGTACAATAGCATTATTAGAAATTTCCAATGTTGGATATGTGTCTTTCTTATAAAGTTCTTCTAGTTCAAATGTAGAACCTTCGTGAATATGTTTGGCAACGAAGTATTCCAACTGGTCTTTAACAGTAATGTTAAACAAGTCATTACTAACATCAATATCATAATTGGATTTAATTGTAATCAATTTAACCCAAGGATAATTTTTATCTTCTGTAATACTATATGTTGCCATTATACACCATACTTATACTTGATATTTAGTCTTACTACTGGTAATTCATTATCCATAGAGAAGTTTACAATGTTGTTATTATCATCCAAAATACTATCGGCAAATGTTGCTTTAAATTGTGTGTACAATGAATAAATTAAGTTATCAATGTTCTGCCAGGCTTTACCATTAATATCTTCTTCGGATAAATCAATATCACCATAGTATGTTTTAATGATATATGGGATTAAATACCTCCAAAATGCTTTTTCTGTTAATTGAGTTTCATAAGCAGTTTGTAATGTACCTTTACGAGTAATAGTTTCTTCACGAGTAATGTTACCCAAAGATTTTACGAAATATGGTAATGGAATAGCACGATTAGCCTCGTATGTTGGGGTAGCATTTTTAACCCAATTAGCAACATCATTAGCCAAATTAGATGTCTTTAATGTATTCAAACCATAATCATTAGCATTACTTACTGTAAATGTAGAAGTAGAATAGAAATCTTCTGCGATAGATACAACTAATCTCAAAATAGAAGTACTATCTAATTTCAAATCTCTATCAAGGGTTTTGTTACCATCAAAGTTAATGTTAATGAAAGATTCTGTACTATAAACATCTTTGTTAGTATAAATGTTTTCATTATAAACTACTTGACCTTGAGTAACAATTTCAACTGTAATTGTCTTATTTCTCAAATTTTCGGCTTTGAGTGTAGCACCTGCACTATCTACCAATGGTAATTTAATACAGTTATAGTTTAATTTGCTTATATCATAACCTTGTCTAGTAGGGTTATTGTTTACATTGTAATAGAAAATGTTATCCAAAGATGTAGTTTGTAATGAGTAAATGTATTTAACATCTTGTGCTTTAATGATATCAGATACACGAATATCCAAATCTACGAAAGATGTTTCAGGACGATTATTAAAGAATTTAACGATGTCGGATTTATAAATCTTTGTACCAAATGAGCAGTTATTGTCTAACCATTTATAAATTTCGTTTTCAACTTCTCGTTTATATTCTTGTAACTTAGACAAAGAATTAACTGTTACAGTACCAACCACATCATAATACTGAACAATAGGTGGGAATGAATAGAGTTTACTATTCATAATCATTCTTGGTTCGGCATTTTCACGAATCTTCTTAATGTTTTTAATCCATTGTTCGTCTGGATTATCCATATATTGAATAGCATTAAATGAATCGTAACTTAACAAATACTTCAAGAAATCTGTTAAATGGTTTAAGTAATCGTTAGTTGTACCATATACAGAGAATACACCTGCTTGGTTTGTTGTTTCATCTGTAAGAACATTGATTACACCATTAACTGTAGATTTTGTATTATACAAACTAGCTGCTATACAATAACAGATACAGTTTTGAATGTACTTGTATGTAGTATCACCACCATTTTCAAAATTCTCAATTTCATCTTGACCCCAGGCTATTGCGTTCTTAACCTTAATAGGGGTTGTTAATCCTCTAAAGTAAGATATGAAATCTCGTTTAGTAACGAGTTTGTTGTTACTAGAGAAATACAATGGGGCATTGTTCTTGATAGACTGTTGGTCTTCAAAATCTACACCATTAGCAATATCACTATTGAATAACAATTTAATGTTAGAAGAAACATCTACTGGAGTACCACCTGGGAATGTAGCCCAAATGCTATTATTGACCTTAATTTCGGAACCAGTAGTACCAACCTTATTAGCATCGGCGCCATCAGTTTCAATATATTGTATGTAAATGTTTTCGTCTTCTCTATTTAAACCATTGGAGATATTGATACCATCACCAAATCTTAAACGAACTGTTTTATCACTATTTGTGGTGATAGAACAGACTTTCAATGCTTCGTCATTGGTTGCTTTCTTAACATTGATAACATCAGAGTTAAGATAGATAGATACATCTTCAATATCATACAAATTACAATCGGTAGTAGTTATAGCAAATGCTTCTTCTTCGGTCTTACCAATACCAACTTTAGTCCAGGAGTTTTTCTTATTGAATACATCTTTACTCCAACCATTAGGGTCACGCTTGCCATACCAGTTAGAGAATTTCAAATTATCAATATCATAGAATTGGTATGATTTACCTAATTTGGATGTATTAGATACACCTGAAATAATTTCTTTCTTTACTTCACCTTGGAAAACCTTAATTCTACTCAATGTAGAATCACTAAAATACTTTTCACCTGAAAGTTGTATGTAATTCATTGAATCTGCAGGTTTAGAAAAATACAATGTTTTTGACCAAGTAGAACTTTGACCATCAATTAAATCCGCATCAGTTAGTGTGTAAGAATAATCTGTATAAAGAATGTACTTCTTACCATTATATGTTAATTCCATTTCTTCTTGTGGGAAATAGATAGTAGCACCTGATTTCAAAGAAGCTGGTAACGGTCCACGAATTACAACCGCAATTTCCGCTTCTGCTGGTGTATTACGAATTGGATTGTAACCCAAATTCTTACCGTGCTTAATAACACTACTATCTAATTTAGCAGTGTCAATAAATGCTTCTTCGGCAGTTCTTTCCATATAATAGTTTGTCATATCCATAGTAGCGGTAAGCATTTCTATGAACA
>JAEEGL015596206.1_pt1 | contig 14859 bp, 16 predicted proteins | sample 9134231 | NCBI WGS metagenome assembly JAEEGL01 (sample SAMN16246548, study PRJNA631951) | gut metagenome | biome: gut microbiome; feature: rumen; material: fiber-attached | host: Bos | place: Iran: Karaj | collected 2018-10
ATCAATTACTTCCGAAATCGGCTTACGAATGCTATTTGCGAAGGCATCAACAGCATGATTCAAACAGCCAAACGCAAAGCCAGAGGCTATCGTACCTTTGATGGATACGCGACTATGATCTACATCGTGGCTGGCAAACTTGATATCGACGACCCGTTTGCCCTGCCAGTTTAAAATCCATTATCAACGAAAATGGGAGTAGAGCCAGAAAAAAGGATCGCCGCCGCTCTCGGACGCGCGATCGAGAACTTTCCCGGAAAGACCGAGCGGTGGCTTATGCTGAATTTCACCGGCGGTTCTCACATGTATTTTGCCGGTGACGCGTCGGCGCCCTCCGCCATGGTAGAGGTGAAGATCTTCGACACGGCTCCCGATTCCGCCTTCGACGGGATGACCCGGGACGTCTGCGACATCTTCAGCCGCGAACTCGGCATACCCGCCGACCGGATCTACGTTCAGTACGATGAATGCTCCCGCTGGGGCTGGAACGGCGGAAATTTCTGAAAGTGACTCCGGACAGACCGATCATCGAAAAACTGTGTCCCGACGCGCCTGTAAGCCGGGAGCCGGGGGCTTTCCCGGCCCTCGGGTATCACGCCACGGCCGCGTACCCCGACGGCAGCTTCATAACCGTATATTATCAGCGGTGGGGTAAGGACAAAAAAACGTCTCTTGTGAGAACGCTCTGGAGATTCAAATAATCTCGGTACGAGTCAATGCTGAAAAAAAGCCCTGAATTTCAATGAACGAAAAAGAAAAACCGCAGCGGAGGGAAATCATACTCCTGTTCCTTCTTTCAGCCCTCTGTCTTGTCACATTCAGATACTTCTTTTCAATATTTCTGTCCACGGTCCGTATGAGCTGTTACGGCATCTCCCTTGCCGGAGACTCCCCGGATAATGGATTCAGAACGGAGAGGATCGTACCCGCTATTCTCCGCGTCCTCCCCGCCGCCCTTCCCTGGCTGGGTTCCGTCGCTTTTGCCTTTATTGCCTTTTTGGGCGGAAAGTCCGGCAGACTCGGAAGAAAAGGGACGGCGGTATGCTGCACCGCAGTATCCGTTTCCGCTCTGCTTTCCGCGGCGGCTTTCCTTTTATCGGATTCGTTGTTCAACGTTTACACTCTTCCCTGTTTTATGGAGGCGAAAAAATACAGCCCTTTCGGCATGTTCGGGAAGGATGGTATCGATCTTTCATTTCTGACCGGGACCGCCGGATTTCTGACCGTAAGATACATCTTTCTGGGTGCGAAACTGCTTTTATCGCTGATACTCATGATCGATCTTTTCGTGAATCCGCACAAAGGACGCAGGGAGGCAAATGCAGATGGGCAGGATGAGTGACTCTGTCCGCAGGACGGTTTCCGTGGCGCTTTTTCTCACGCTTCTTCAACTGTGCTCCTGCGCCGCCCGGGACCCGGCGCCCGCGCCGGAGAGCAAGACCGGACTTACGCAAAAGCAGGAAGAGGTCCCGACGGAGGCAGCTACTGACGCCCGATCCGCTGACGTGGAAACGACGGCGGAAGAAACAGAGGCCCCCAAAGACAATACGGTCGATCTTGCGGCGGCTCCCTTCCGTATCGTATCCGCCGCCGGTGAATCGAGCGCCCGGCTTTCATCGGTCATTTCGGCGTTCGTCACCCGACTGGGATCGGTCGAAGGGCTTAAATACACGGTCGTCTCCGACGCTGGCGGCGATCCCCGGGACGGAGCCGCAGAGATCGTCATAGGGAACGCGGACCGGCCGGGATGCGCGGAATTATATTCTTCACTCGGTCCGCTGGACTGGGTCGCTGCCGTCAGATCGGGAAGGATCTATCTTATCGGAGGCACACCGGATGCGACCGCCGGGGCGGTCTACCGGCTTTTGTCGGATTATATCGCCAAGAATAAGACGGCGATACCCGCCGGCGAGCTTTTCCGCTTCACGTCGGACGAAAGAATGCCCGAGATACCTGAAGCTCCCGCATATTCAGGAACGGCTCTGCCAGGTCTGACCGTTTACGCTCTGGGCGACAGTTATTTCGCCGGCGAGGGACTGGACCCGAAAAAAGACGTCTGGCCGGCTCTTATCGCGTCGGAGCAGGGGCAGACCTTTGAAAACTACGGAGCGGGCGGCAGCACCGTTTCAGATTATATCACGACGAACAACCCGATGTGCCGCCGGATATCAGCCATGAAAAACGGTTCTCCCGATATCGTCCTCTTCGAAGGCGGAGCCAACGACTGGAACCACTGCGTTCCCGTCGGAGAACCCGGCAGCGTCGACACGAAAACCTTCCGCGGAGCCGTCGCCTCCTGTATCGGGCAGCTCCACGAAAAATACCCGGATGCCTTTATAGTCTGCATAACCAACTGGGATTACGGAAAAAAGAACGCCGCAGGAGCGGAGTCGACCGCCTATGCCGATGCCTTCTGCGAGACAGTGTCGGGATTTCCTTACGCCATGGCGATTAACGCATCCGATACCTCTCTCGTCCCCGCCTTCGTCTCCAACGCGGTTTTCAGAGCAAAGTACTGCATATCGGCGCAGGACTCAAGCCACCTCAACAAAGAGGGGATGAAACTCGTCGCCCCGTTTTTTATAAAGCTTATAGACGACGGATACGAAAAATTCCTTAAATCGCGGTAACCTGGCGAAAACGAACTCCGCCGGGGCGGGATACTGCGGGAATTGAAGTAACCCACGTCCGCCTCGCGACGGACATAAGATTTGCACGCAAATCCGCCTTCGGCTAACAGTTCCTACTGCCAAGTCTGTAGCGGACTTTCACCGCCAAGTAATCGCGCATGCCGAGCGCACAAAACGGCAGAGGCTGTACTAAACGGCCTCTGCTATTTTTTTTATAATGTATTATTATGTCCACCGCGCCTGCTCCCCGGCCATGACGGATCCGCTGCTTATCCCGCGGATGATGTCTGCTGTCTTTACGGTGACATCCTCCCCGGGTCAAACCGTCTTCTTTACGGCCAGCAGTCTCATCGAGTTGAGTATGCAAAGCACGGCGACGCCGACGTCGGCGAATACCGCCGTCCACATGTTCGACAGCCCGAGTGCCGTCAGTATCAGCACGGCGGTCTTGACGGCGAGCGCGAAGACAATGTTCTGCTTCGAGATGCGCACCGTCTTCTTCGCGATCCTCATGACGGCCGGTATGCGCCGCAGGTCGTCGTCCATGATAACTATATCCGCCGCCTCGATCGCCGCGTCGGAGCCCATCGAGCCCATAGCGATGCCCACGTCGGCCCTGGTGAGGACGGGAGCGTCGTTTATGCCGTCGCCGATGAAGACCAGCCGCCTTCCGTCTCCTCCGAGCCCGTCCAGCATCGATTCCACCTTCGCCACCTTGTCCTGCGGCAGCAGTCCGGAGTGCACCCTGTCGACGCCCAGCTCGAGCGCAACGGCTTCGCCGACTCCCTTCCTGTCTCCGGTCAGCATGACGGTGCTCTTTACGCCCTCGCGCTTCATGGCGGCGATGGCGCGGGCGGCCTCGGGCTTGACCTCATCCCTTATGAGCAGGGTGCCGAGGAAGCGGCCGTCCTCCGCGACAAAGCATACTGTCGCGGCGCCGTCCGCGGCTTCTTCGAAAGCTTCGACTCCTTCGCGCTTCATGAGTTCCGCGCTGCCGACGGCGACCCTGCGACCGTCGACGGTCGCGACGAGTCCCTGACCCGGTATGTTCTCGGTCCCGCTGACTCTCCCGGGATCAGGTGTCCCGGCGCCGTCCGACTCCGCCAGCGCCTGCATGATCGAGCGGGCTATCGGATGCGTCGACATCGACTCGGCCAGGGCGGCCTTGCGAAGCAGTTCCCCCGCCGAAATTCTCTCCGCCGGAATGACTTCGGTGACTCTGAAGTTGCCTTTCGTCAGCGTTCCGGTCTTGTCTGACACCACGGTGTCGACGTCAGCCATGAGCTCGAGGAAGTTCGACCCCTTCACGAGGACTCCGGCCCGGCTCGCGGCTCCGATGCCTCCGAAGAAGGCTAGCGGTACGGAGATGACGAGGGCGCAGGGGCATGATATGACGAGGAAGGCGCAGGCGCGGTAGATCCATCCCCGCCAGTCGCCGAGGAACAACGGCGGGATCAGAGCCAAAAACAGCGCCGCCGCGACCACGACGGGGGTGTAGTATCTCGCGAATCTCGTGATGAACCGCTCGGTCTTCGATTTCTTCTCCGCGGCGGTCTCGACGAGCTCGAGGATCTTTGATACCGTCGAGTCCTCGAACGCCTTCGTCGCCTTCACTGTCAGCGATCCGTCCCCGTTTATGCAGCCCGACACGACGGTATCGCCCGGCCCCGCGGCTCGCGGGACCGACTCGCCGGTCAGCGCGGCCGTCGAGATGAGACTCTCGCCCGTCAGGACATCGGCATCGACCGGGATCCTCTCGCCCGGGCGTATGAGCAGGACGTCGCCGACCGATACATCGTCAGGATCGACGGTCTCGACGGTCCCGTCGGGGCGCACGAGATTCGCGAACTCGGGCACGATGTCCATGAGGTCCTTTATCGACCTGCGCGAGCGGCCGACCGCGTAGTCCTGGAACCACTCGCCGACCTGATAGAAAAGCATGACGGCCACCGCCTCGGAATTCTCTCCCGTCGCCACGGCGCCGGCAGTCGCTATGACCATAAGGAAGGATTCGTCGAGGAGCTGTCTGTTCTTTATCCCGAGGAACGCCTTGCGTATGACCGGCAGGCCGCAGATAAGATACGGCACGAGGTAGCACGCGAGGCTGAGCCACCTGTTCCCGAATATGAACGGAAGCGCCCCCGTGTGCTCGAGTATCAGCAGCGCGATAAATATCGCAGCCGCGGAAAATATCCTGATCAGTCCCTTTTTCTGCTTTTCGCCCATCTGTCTGAAGATCCCTTCGGTAAACTGTGAGGCGCCCCGGGCGCGTCTCAGAGCTCGACGGAAAAGTCGGGTTCTATCTTCCTGCCGGCGGCTATGGCCTTTTTCAGAACTTCGCCGAACACTTCGTCGTCGGCCTCGAGAGTGAATTTCTGCATGATGAAGTTGACCTTTACGTCCTTCACCCCGTCGATCTTTGAGATCGCTTCCTCGACTTTTGCGGCGCAGTTCGCGCAGTCGATCTCGCATTTGAATTTCTTTTTCATCTTCCGGTCTCCTTCTCTTTTATCCGCCGCGTCCGCCCTTGCCTGCGGACGGCACGGGGTCATTCCTCGATGTGCTCCTTGCCCATCGCGATGATGGTCTTGACGTGATCGTCGGCAAGGAAGTATATGATCTGCTTTCCCGCACGCCGCGAGCCTATCAGCTTCGATGACTTCAGCAGCTTCAGCTGATGGGAGACCGCCGACTGGTTCATCTCGAGATCCGCGCAGATCTCTGTGACGTTCTTCTCGCCGTTGATCAGATCGTACAGGATCTTTATGCGAGTTGAATCGCCGAACACCTTGAAGAGCTCGGCGAGGTCGCAGAGCTCGTCCTCCGCCACGTTGGATATCAGGTGGCTGATCGCCTTTCCGTCGTAAATCTTCTGACTCATTTTTCTACCTTTCCCTACCCTGCAGTCAGTTGCTATATTTCTGGACACATGAATATTTTATCATATGTTCATCGGTTTGTCAATACCTTTTCGAAAAAAAGATCTGCCGCGGTATACCGTAGAACGGTGTACCGCGGCAGACGCGGGGATGCCGGGCACTCAGGCGCGTGCGCGCCTCGGGCGTCTGGGCTTCGTCGGCCTGATTATTTGACCACTCCGAAGAATTTGAGGAAGCAGAGCACGATGCCGACGGTGGAATAGATCCCCATGAGAGAACCTATGACACTGAAGATGGGCCCCACGATCTTGATGCCGCTGAGCAGTGACATCAGCCATCCGACCACGGCGCAGATGACTACGAATATCACGAGCTGGATGATGAAGGAACCGATCTTTCCCTTTTCGATCTTGAAGGGGGTCGGCCAGACTGATCTGAGGAAATTCATTGTTTTGCCCCTTTCGGTATTTTTTTATTTCGGCAGACTTGCTGCAAAAATCAGATTAATGCCGGTCATTCGCATCCGATCCCCGTGCCGAGAAATCTCATCGCGTTGCCGAAGGCTACCGCCTTCCGCTCTCCGTCGGTAAGATCGAGGGCTTCGAAGAGTATCTTTTCGGTGTCGGCGTTCTTCACCGGGTAGTCGGTCCCGAACATGCAGCGCCAGGGGCCCAGCATGTGTATCAGCTCTGACGCGTATCCGCTGCTTATCGCCCACAGACTGCTCGAAGTGTCGAACCAGATGTCGGGAGCTTCGGTCAGCAGGTGGGCGTCCTCCCACGCGGAATATCCGCCGAGGTGCGCGGCACCGACGCGCAGATCCGGAAACTTTTCTATCACGCGCAGCAGTTTCACCGCCTCGGAGAACCTGTACTGCGGCCGGTCGTCGCCCATGTGGAAATAAACGGGAAGCCGTGCCCCCTCGCAGAGGCGGTAGAGCGGGAGGAAGCGTTCGTCATCGATGTCCGCCCCCTGGATGTCGGGATGGAGTTTGAAACCGCAAAGACCCAGCGAGACCGCGTGCGCGACGACCTCGGCGGGGTCGGTGCAATCCTGATGGTAGCCTGCGAAGGCATACGACATCAGTCCCCTGCCGCGCATATACGCGACCGACGCCGCGGCGCCCTCGTTGACCTTTGCCACCTGATGAGCGTTCGTCGCGACCGAGAGGAAGAGCGCACCGCTCACTCCGTTTTCGATGCATACGCGGGAGAGGTCCTCGACGGTCCCCTTTCCCGGCACCGGGAAATCGTAGAATCTGCCAAGGCTCTCGCAGGCGGCGGACGCTATCTTTTCGGGATAGACGTGCGTGTGCACGTCGAAGAATTTAAGCGCTGACATATTGATTTTACCGATCTGTGTGTGATATAATATAATCTACAATCATTTGGAGGTGACAGCAATGGACTGCCTGTTCTGCAAGATAATCGCCGGGGAGATCCCGTCGTCAAAAGTTTACGAAAACGACAGGGTGTTTGTATTCAGAGACATAAATCCCCAGGCTCCGGTGCATATGCTGGCTGTGCCGAAGGAGCACATCGGATCAGCCGACGAGGTGACCGCCGAAAACAGCGCGGCCGTCGCGGCGATATTCGAGGCAATCCCGAAGGTCGCGGCCGCCGAAGGTCTGACCGGAGGATACCGGATCGTCAGCAACTGCGGGCCCGACGCCTGTCAGTCGGTGAAGCACCTGCATTTCCACATCCTCGGCGGCAAACAGCTCGGCGAGAAGATGGACTGACACCGGCCGTTTTCCGGCGGTCGACCGCGGGAGATCAGCCTTCCGGCAGGAATTCGTAATAGATCGCCTTTACCGCCTTCTCGAAATCGGCCTCTTCGACTCCCAGGATAATATTGAGCTCGTCGGAGCCCTGGTCTATCATCTTGATGTTGACTCCGGCGTCTGAGACCGACCCGAAGACCCTGGCGGCGGTACCCTTTGCCCTTACCATGCCGCGGCCGACGACCGCTATGAGTGCGAGACCGTCCTCGACGGTCAGCGTGTCTGGGTGTATCATATGCCCGAGAGACGCGAGAACGCGCTCGCGCTTCTTCTCGAACTCGGGAGTCGACAGCACGACGCTCATCGTGTCGATGCCCGACGGCAGATGCTCGAATGACAGCCCGTACTCCTCGAACACCTCGAGGACCCTCCGGCCGAATCCTATCTCCGAGTTCATCATGTCGTGGCCGATCGTCACGACCGAGAAGCCCTTCTTGCCGGCGATGCCGGTGATAACGCGTCCGCTGTCGTAGTCGGGGGCGTCCGCGACGATCATCGTTCCCGGATCCTCCGGACGCATGGTGTTCTTGATATTGATGGGTATACCGGCGTTGCGCACCGGGAAGATCGAGTCCTGATGCAGCACCGAAGCTCCCATGTACGAGAGCTCGCGGAGCTCGCGGTAGGTGATCCGCCCGATCACTCGCGGATTGTCGACGATCCTGGGGTCGGCGACCATGAAGCCCGAAACGTCGGTCCAGTTCTCGTAGAGAGTCGAGCCGGAGGCCAGCGCGACGATCGATCCGGTGACGTCTGAGCCGCCGCGCGAGAAGGTCTTGACCGTCCCGTTCGGCATGATCCCGTAAAAGCCGGGTATCACCACGCCTTTTCCCCCGTGTCTCTTCAGTTCGGCCGTGAGCTCCAGCACCGTGCGCTCGCTGTCGAGAGAGCCGTTCTCTCCGAAGAAGATCACGTTCTCGGCGTCGACGAAATCGAACCCCAGGTATTTCGCGAGTATGATCCCGCTGAGATACTCCCCACGGCTGGCGGCGTAGTCGCGCCCGGCGCGGTGCAGTATCGCGTGCTTTATGTATTCGAGCTCGCCGGAGATGTCGTAGGCGAGTCCGAGACCTTCGATGATCTGACGGTAGCGGCCGCAGATCACCTCATATACGCTGTCGAAGGCCTCGTCGGGCGCGTGTTCGCGCGAGAGCCTGTAGCATTCGTACAGCATATCGGTGATCTTTACGTCGTCGCGGCTGCGCTTTCCCGGCGCCGACGGAACGACGAAAAGCCTCGAAGGATCCGATTTTATGATATCGCCTACCATCCTGAAGTGTGCGGCGTCGCAGAGCGACGACCCGCCGAATTTTACGGTTTTGATTTCCATGATCCGCTTATTCAGCCTTTCTGTACCGGTACAAAAATAAAACAACGAATTTATAAGGATCGAAAATGAGTCACAAAAAGCTACTGGGAGTAAGACTGCCGCCGGCAGTCGCGCTCATACTGTTATTTACTGCCGTCCTGACGCTCTGCCTCCCGTCGTGCGGGGAGGACGGAGAGCCGGCCAGGGGCAGCGCCGGAGCGACCAAAGACATAACGTCATCCGAACCTGACGGGACGGATCCCGCCGATACCGCTGCCGCGCAGACGACCGCTTTGCCCCCGGAGACCGGAACGTCTCCCGAAACCCAGGAAGAAAAGAAGGTATCATTCAAAATGAAGATCGCGTCTTACAACATCCAGCACGCGGCGAAGGGCATCGACGCCGTGGCAGAGATACTGAAGCAGGTCGACGCCGATATCGTCGGTATACAGGAGGTCGACTATCTCAACACCAGATCTGGAGGAGCCGATCAGCCGAAGCTCATCGCCGAAGCCGCCGGATATCCGTATTACCGCTTCACGCGGGCGATAGACTACCGCGGAGGCCAGTACGGAACGATGATCATGTCGAAATATCCGATCGTCAGCTTCACGGTGAAGGGACTCGCCTCCGGCACCGAGGAGAGCAGGTCGATAGGCCACGCCGTGCTCGACGTCAACGGTACCGAGGTGCATTTCTTCAACACCCATCTGTCATACGAGTCGCTGAGCCTCCGCACGGGGCAGTTCGAAGCGATCTCGAAGATGCTGAGCGACTGCCGCCACTACGTTCTGACGGCGGATTTCAACACGCAGGACTTCTCCGAATTCGGAGTCCTCGCAGCTCCGCTCATGATAAACCGGAAGGGCAGCCGGCACGTTACCTTCCCCGGCGGTTCGTCGGCGATCGACAACATCATACTGTCCGACTGCTTCACCGAGATTTCGGCCGGAACGATCGTGAGCGACGCTTCCGATCACTATATCCTCTTTGCCGAGACCGTGTTCGAAAACTGACGGCAGGGGGAGGGTCAGAACTCGCGCCTGCCCTCGAACGCGCGCTGGAGCGTGTATTCGTCGGCAAACTCGAGCTCTCCTCCGACGGGGATCCCGTTTGCTATCCTCGTGACCTTCACTCCGAGGGGACGGAGCAGCCTCGCGATGTACATCGCGGTGGCTTCGCCCTCGGCCGTGGGGTTCGTCGCGATGATTATCTCCTTAACCTCACCGTCGGTCCCCACCCGCTCGACAAGCTCGCGAAGCCGTATGCCGTCGGGAGTGATCCCCTGCATCGGAGATATGAGGCCGTGAAGCACATGATAAAGTCCGTGATATTCGCGGACTTTTTCTATTGCCAGAAGCGACTTCGTGTCCTGCACCACGCAGATCACGCTGCGGTCGCGCGTCGTATCTGAACACACGGGGCAGATCTCCTCGTCGGTCAGATTCTGGCAGACGGGGCAGCGGTGTATGTTGCGCTTGGCGTCGAGTATCGCCGAAGCGAAGCGCGAGGCCTCCTCGTCGCTCAGGTCGAGCACGGCGAAAGCCAGTCTCTGAGCCGTTCTGCGGCCCACTCCTCCGAGTTTGCCGAACTCGTCGGCAAGTACGTCAAGCGACCTGATCCCGTCCGCGGAGGGCATCAGAGCGCCCCCTCGGGTATGCCGAACTTCTGTGCGAGCGCGGACATCTCGGCCGCGGCGTCGGCCTCTGCCCTCGAGATCCCCTCGTTGACGGCCGCTGCTATGATGTCGGCCAGTGTCTCGGGGTCGTCGGGATCGATGACATCGGGCGAGATGACTATCTCCTCCACCCTGCGGCTCCCCTTCATCTTCAGTTTGACGGCTCCGCCGCCCGCGGATACCTCGTATTCTCTCTCTTCGAGTTCGGCGGCGAGCGCCTCCCTCTCCTCCTGGAACTGCTGGACCTGACGCATCATCGCGTTCATGTTCTGGGGTCCGCCGCCCATGCCTTTCGGAAGTCTGGCTTTCATATCTTCTGATGTATCCTTTCGGTTTTTATTATTTCTATTTGTCTGTTTCATCCCCGTACTCTGTCCGGCCTGTCGGTCCGGCTGCCTGCGGGCGGGATCGGCATCACCGCCGCTGGGAATCCGCGGCGTGTCCGGCATTATGACGGGGACAGGTACGTGGACGCGGGGTCAGTTCTTCGACAGTATGTCGAGTTCGGGTATGCCGCCTCCGGAGGCGGGCATCTGCTGCGCCTGTTTTTCGAAGACTACGCTGCCGGGAGCCAGTCTCTGCCCCGATACCGACGACAGCGCCGCAAGCAGGTTGCCGGCCGTCTCGGGGGCCTCGGCGAGCTTGCGCGTGACGTCGCTCCTGTATTTTATGACCACTTTCCGCTCGCTTCCGCTTCCCGACCAGAATGCCGACGCGGTGCGGAGCAGCGACGCGACACCGGGATTCGTGTTTCCCAGCGTCTCAAGGACCTCCTGCCAGCCCGAGAAGGGCTCGACTGTCCTCGCGGGAGTCTGCGCGGGCTCCGGTCCGGTCACGGAGGCGGCGCCCGGCACGGATCCCGGCGAAGCGGCCGCGCGTTCCGTTTTTTCACCGCTGACGGGCGCCGCGACGGCCCCGCCGGCGGGACGTCCGGAAACAGCATCCGGTACGGCGGCTCCGGGCTCATTCTTGACAGCCCCGGGAACGCCGGTCCCCGCCGCGGCCGGGGCGGCGGCGAACTGCCCCGACGCGAGTTTCGATTCTATCGCCGCGATCCGGGACTGGAGCGCCGCGGGAGACGCCGACAGACGTTCGTCGGACAGCCTCACGAGAGCCAGTTCGGCCACTGTGCGGGGGCTCGCTCCGGGACGCTGCATCGAAGCGTAGGCGTCGTCGAGCACCGAGCAGTGATATATCAGTTTTTCCCTTGTGAACATCGAAGCGTCGGACGACAGGTCGGCGGTCTCGGCGTCGGTCAGGTCGAGATAGGACGCGGCCTTATCGGTTCCGACCGTCTTAAGGACGAGCATGTCCCTGTAGTATCCGGTGAGCTCCTGCCAGAAGACGCCTATATCTCCCGCGGAAGAATATATACCGGAAACGATGTCGAACAGCTTCGCGCAGTCGCCGGCCGCGACCGCCCTGACGCAATCTGAGAGCCTTTCCCTGCCGCCTATCCCGACGGCCTCGTACACGCGCTCCGCGGTGACCCTTCCGCCCGCGGCGCAGAGCTCGAACAGGCTTATGGCGTCGCGCATGCCTCCCTGGGCGAATCGCGCGATGATCAGCGCGGCGTCGTCGTCGAGGCCTATGTTCTCCTCTTTCGCGATGAACTTGAGCCGCGACGTCAGGACCTGCGTGCCGATGCGCCGGAAATCGAAGCGCTGGCAGCGCGAAATGACGGTCGCGGGGAGCTTCTGCAGCTCGGTCGTAGCGAGTATGAATATGACGTGCGCCGGCGGCTCCTCGAGCGTCTTGAGCAGCGCGTTGAAGGCCGAGACCGACAGCATGTGTACTTCGTCGATGATATATACGCGGTATTTGAGGATACCGGGCGTATAGATGACCTCGTCGAGAATAGTGCGGATGTCGTCGACCCTGTTGTTCGACGCCGCGTCCATCTCAAGGACGTCGGACGCGCTCCCGTCGGCGATCGAACGGCAGGCCGCGCACTCGCAGCACGGGTTGCCGTTCTGCGGATTTTCGCAGTTCACCGCCTTCGCCAGGATCTTGGCGCAGGTCGTCTTTCCGGTACCGCGCGAGCCGCAGAAGAGATATGCGTGGCTGATGAGGCCGTTCGCAGTCTCGTAGCGCAGAATATCTGTCACATGCTCCTGCCCGCAAACCTCGTCGAATCTGCGCGGACGCCATTTTCTGTAAAGAGCCTGATGCATGACACCATCTCCGCGGAACGCCCGTCGCGGGCTCCGCAGCCCGTCCTTTCAAAAATAATACAGCTGCAAAATAAGACCATACACCCCGAAGTCGAATATTACCGCCGCGCGCATATACTGTCGTCTGCTCCGGACAGGCAACCCCGCGGCACACCGGACTTACCGCTTAATGCTGCTTGGTTCCCCACCTGACATGATTCACAGCGTCCGATTGCGCGAGACCCGTCCTTCAACACAGACAGGCAGGCTGCAGACCGCGTCGACTCCACCCTCGTTCGGGGAATCCACCCCCGCTACAGCGGATCTCGGGTACAAGGCACCGCTAACTCCCCGGCTGGTATGGCCTTATTTTACAGCTGTCTGTAAACTAAGTGTATTATATTATATCAAAAAAATGCTGTCTCTGCAACTGTTTTTTGCAAATCGGCCGGTTTTTTGATAAAAACCGCGCCAGGTACTGGGAAGTGAACAAATCACTCGATGTATACTATCAATTGAACCTGAGGCTCGTCTATACCTTTATCAGGCACCTCCCTGCCTATGTCTATCATGTTCTTCGCTGCTTCATCTTTCCAGGTCAGATCATACTCCAACTGCGGAGTCACATAATAGGCGATCACGGGCTTGCCGTCATCATCTGAAGTAATATAGCGGTATTTAACTTTCATCCCGGTATATCTGACGTCAAGAAGTTTCGTTTCATCCTCAATGTGATAATCCTTAAACTCCTTTTTTATTTGCTCTTCTGCTTTCGCATCAAATTCATCTACGTTCAGTTCGTTAAAGTGGCATGCATTTATAGTGTCGGGTTCCGGTAATGCCATGACCTGTACAACAACACCTCCTTTTGTGAGCTTGACCCACGATGAGTCTGCGAACTCGACAGCCCCTGCTTTATTATAAAACCGTACGACTATTCGTTCTGTAGAACCTTTTGAATCGTCTTCAACTCTTTTCTCCTTATAGTAGTCGACGTCCGTAAACTCCGAAAGTGCTTCAACCGCCTTCGCTGTCAGTTCTTCGTCTGACATTGGAGTATCATAACCGGGATCCGCTCCGGTATAGTTCTTTTCATAGCCGATGATTCTGTCGGTTTCTCTGTCAATAAAAAATGTATAATTAAACTCTTTTTGATCAACTGTATCGCATTGATCATAGCATGTTTTCCTGTATGTTAACCTTCTGGAGTTGAAATAATCGGCTACGAATGACTCACCGTTGAATTCTATTGTTTTTTCTCCTGCTACGTCTTTATCATATCTCCAGTACGGACTGAATATTTCCAGGGGTGTCCCTTCCTGCGTGCTTAACGGATATCCAAGCAGCGCCAGATAATCGTATCGCGAAACAAAAGAACAAACATTCCCGGCACGGGCCTCAATTGGTTTCGCTTCCGTTTTGTCGGTTCTGTCCGGGTTCGCACATGAACTCAATACAAACAGGAATACAAGAATTGTACATAATTTCAAACATCTTTTCATTGCTTGTCTCTCCTTCTCAATTGTACGTGAACAATAGACTACTGCTTACGCTGGTTTCCGTAATGGTGTTTTTTTCCTCTTATGCAATTCCATACCAGTCCAGACGGAAGGATGTAAAAGAATACAGTCTTCAGCCAATTTGGCATAAGAGCACTCCTTTTTCAGTTAAACGGGACTTTGACAACAGCAGAATCGGTCCGGACGGCACCGGGCCACGCATTTAATATCAATTCACTGTTTGCCCGGCTCTTCACGCAATACTATAATACTATTATAACATTTTCCGCCTCGTATTTCAATAAATCCCGTGTTAACAAATCAGATTTTGCCCGGCCGGCTGAATAACCGATTTACAACACCGGCCTGTTGTGGTATAATAATTGATGCCCGCCGGTGGCGGAAAGATACTGAAAGGTCAGAATGAAGAAATGAAAGACAGGATTTCCCTGGGGATTATCGGTCTCGGACGGAGAGGCCACGGCATGCTGAAGAAGTGCTTTGCCGAGATGAGGGACGTTGAGATCACCTGGATCTGCGATCCCGTCGACACGAAGGTCGCGAGGAGCCTGAAGACTCTTGAGGATATGGGAAAGCCTCTGCCCCGTGCGACGGCCGACTACCGCGAGATGCTTGAGGACAAAGACCTCGACGCCGTAGCCGTGATGACCGGCTGGAACAGCCACATCATATGCTCGCTCGACTCTCTCCGCGCCGGAAAATACACCGCGGTCGAGGTCGGCACCGCCTACGACATATCCGAATGCTACGATCTCGTGGCCGCCTCCGAGGCGAGCGGCGCGCCGCTCATGATGCTTGAGAACTGCTGCTACGGCCGCCGCGAGATGGCAGCGCTCAGGATGGTGAAGGAGGGGCTCTTCGGCGAGATCGTCCACTGCTCGGGCGGATACCATCACTACCTCCCCGC
>JAEEGL010549306.1_pt1 | contig 14858 bp, 13 predicted proteins | sample 9134231 | NCBI WGS metagenome assembly JAEEGL01 (sample SAMN16246548, study PRJNA631951) | gut metagenome | biome: gut microbiome; feature: rumen; material: fiber-attached | host: Bos | place: Iran: Karaj | collected 2018-10
ATTTTTTCATAGACTATATTACTTAAATCATCTGAATACTTATAATGCTTAAAGCCACATTTTTCCTGTACTCTTCTTGATTGATTATTAAACTGGTAATGGCCACAAACTAATACATCAAGCTTAAGCTCATTAAATAAATAATCGATTACTCTCTTTACTGCCTCAGGCATTAATCCTAAGCCCCAATATGGCTTAGCAAGTACATACCCTATTTCTCTAGCCTTTAAATCCTTTAATTCAGGTAATTTATCCTCATCATATTCCTCTATACCAAGAGAGCCTATTGCCTTATTGTTATATTCAATAGCGAAGGTTCTCTTATTTTCTATGAATCTTTTTAAAATGACTAATGAATCATCCTTGCTTTTGTGATGAGGCCAGCCAGCCATTTCACCAACGCCATCCACACTTGCATATTCATAAAAATCATCTAAATCAGATAATCTCCATGGGCGTAATACTAATCTTTCTGTTTTTAATACTACATTTGAAATATCAATGGGTGAATTCATAAATATACCTCCTTAAATTTATAAAAAAAGACAAATATGAATTTGTCTTATTTAACATTATCAACATGAACATCAATTTGATTATATGGAATAGTGATATGATATTCATCATATGCCATCTTTAAATCATACATTAGCTTATAGTATGTTTTCCAATAATCAGGTCTATTACACCAGCCTCTAACGTATATTTCAACTCCACTATCGGCGTAATTACCAACCTCAACCATGCACTCTGGTGATTTTAATACTAAATCACAATTTTCAAGTACACTTCTACTAACCTTTTTAACTAAATCCAAATCTGAATCATAGGATACAGACATTATAATATCTACTCTTCTTGTGTCCTTTACTGAGTTATTAACAATAACATTATTAGCAAGGGTACCATTAGGTATATAAATAACCTTGTTATCAGGTGTTACTATTTGAGTATAGAATAGTTTAATATCCTCAACAGTTCCACTTTGACCATTTGATGTAATGAAATCACCTAGCTTAAATGGTCTCATTACGATAATAATTACACCACCAGCAAAGTTAGATAATGTTCCCTGAACTGCAAGTGATATACCAACACCTAGGGATGCGATAATTGCAGATACTGAGGCGGTCTCAATACCAACATAGGCAATTAATCCTAAAAGAATTAATAATTTTAATCCTAGCCTTGCTGTACCAGTTAAGGCTCTTGATAGGGTAGGATCTGCTTTTTTCTTTTCTAGTCTTTTGTATATTTTTCTACTAACTACATTAATAATTTTAAATGAAATAATCATTATTAATAATGCAATTATTAACCTAATACCTGTAGTTGTTGCCCACTTAACAACGATATCTAAAACAGCCTTCCAGTTTATACCATTATCAGTAACTGTTTCAGTACCTGTGCCATTAGTAGCAGTTTCTGCAAGTAAGCCTATAACCTCTAGCATAAGCGTCCTCCTATTCAAAATTATCTCTGATAGCATCTACCATCTTTGCAGTTTTTATATCCTCCTTAAAGGCTTCAAAAACCTTATATGTAGCGAAGCTATCACCTAAAGCATCATGAACCTGCTCATCAACATTTTTATAATATAAATTATAAAGCTTAAATAAGCCTGGATCATTCTTAAGCTCATAATATGTCTTAATTAGCTGACATAAATTAATAAATCTACATTCATCCTTTAGAGATGGAACATTATTAATATCATATGAATCATTTAGTACTAATATATCATTTTTACCATATACAATTATTGCAGGATTATATCTTTCGATAATATCCTTAAATACAGCGTAAAATTCCTGATAATCTATAGCCTTACTTTGATATTCCTCTAAGGAAATATTTAAGAAATCTAATGCTCTCTTAGAAATAATTGGTGAAAGCTTAGCCTTAATATAATTATCATATTTTAAAACGGTATTACTCTTTTCATCTATTAGTAATAGACCTGCCTGAATTAATTCTGTTCTAAAGCCCTTACCCCTAAATGAATAGCTTGGCATAGTCATTTCTAAATCTAGAAATAGCTTATTACCTAGTGTATTTAAGAAATCGTATGATGATTGATTAATACTATTCTTACTATAGTAAACAATATGATTTAGCTTATTTAATACCTCAATCTTATAAACAACTGAAACAGGATATGCCAGATAGCAGCCTTTTTTTGTTAGCTTAGAATCATATGATAAATCTATCCAGTTGTTTATATATAGATATCTTTTGAAAAGATTCATCTGAGAATTGTGAAAATAAAAGAAAACTATTCTATTTCTATCTTTGATTCCTATGATTCTATTATCTAGCTCAATCATATGAATTGGACCACGAATTCTCAAAACAAATCACTTCCTTATCTTTTAATAGATACAGCCATTCCATCTCCTATTTCGTAAATAGTAGTATCAAAATCCTTATTATCTATTAAATATTCTGTAAATAGCTTTAGCTTATTTACTAAGCCTCTTAGGCTTCTTGACATTTCACTAGTATCCATATTCACAGAGTTGTGAAATATCATATTATCACATACAACAATACCATTATCGTTTAATAATGGTGTATATATTTCAAAAAATTTCTTATATTGACCCTTAGCAGCATCAATAAATATTAAATCAAATTTTTTGTTCTTTAAATTATCAAATTGCTCTAGGGCATCGCCAAATATAACATTAACACTTGTTGTGTTAGTGTTTTTGATGTTTTCCATTGCCCTATTATACATTTCTGTATCTCTTTCTATGGTTGTTACATTACAGCCAAGCTTTGACATACAGATTGCTGAATAGCCAATCGCTGTACCAATTTCTAGTATTTCCTTAGCTCTACTCATTTTGATTATTTGAGTTAATAGAACTAATCCATCATCCTTAATTACTGGTACGTGATTATTAATAGCATATTCACGCATTTGTAATAAATACTCATCAAATGATAAGGTATTACCCTTCAATGTCCTCACAAGTTGAGCATCCATTACATCCTTCACATGAACCTTCACATTCACAGCAAGCAGCTCCTTTGTTATTTTCGTAGTAATCATTTACTACTTCCTCAAGCATATTCCATTCTTCCTCTGTCTCAATCGCAGATAGCATTCCTCCGTTTGGGCCTTCCTCAACATAGCTCATCGCAGAAATAACCTGCTCATCCTCAGGCTGGAATACAACATAATTCTTCTTAAAATCCTCTGAATAGTAAGTGAAGATGATTCTACATCTTACCTCCTTACCATCCTTAGTTATGATCATTGTATTATCCATGAAAATCTCCTTTAAAATGATTTTTTATCCAAAAAGCCCTGAAGTATTACGACAGCGGCCATTTCATCCTTTTTCTTATGTCTATCCTTTCTTCTAACATTACCACTAATCATTGCCTTATCAACAATAATAGTAGTTAATCTTTCGTCCTCAAGATAAACCTTAATATCAGATTGTTCCTCTATTTTCTTTTTAAAATCCTCTGAAATAGAAGCTCTAACACCATTATCACCATTCATATGCTTAGGGAAGCCTAATACAACATTCTTTACATTTTCCTTATTGCATGTTTCAATAGTGTACTTTACTGCACTATCGTAGTCATCATCAGGGAATCTATATGTATCATAGCTTCTTGCTAAAAAGCCAGTTTCATCTGATATAGCAACACCAAGTGTTCTACTTCCTAAATCAAGTCCAATATATTTCATTACGCTAAAAATACCTCAACAGCCTTTAATGCGTCATCAACAAGTAGAGGGTTCTTTCCACCAGCTTGGGCTAAATCAGGCTTACCGCCTCCGCCACCACCAGTTACCTTAGTAGCCTCTTTAACAATATTTGAAGCATTATATGGTGCCTTTGCAGCACAAACGAATGTAACCTTGTTGCTATCAGCTGCAGCTAATAAAACAACATCAAGGTTCTTATTATTTCTAAGTGCAGTAGCCATATCCTTAAGTAGGTTAGAATCTAATACATCAGTTTTTGCAATAAGCTTGTTACCCTTAATGAATGAATCAAACTTATCTAGGCTCTTTAGAGCATTTTGGCTCTTCTTAGCTGTATAATCCTTTTCTAGCTCCTTAACCTCGTTTTGGCACTTAGCTACTTCCTTTCTTAAGGCAAGAATATATCTATATCCACATACATCAATATTACGCTTAATGTAGTTGAATGTTAAGCTAATACCCTCTTCCTTAGCAGCTCTAACCATTTCGTTAGCCTTAGCAATAATAGTATCAATTGTATTTTCTAGGTTCTTTGTATATTCCTTAATTAGGTTCATAGCGTTATTAGATGTATAAGCCAAACATCTAAATGTACCAGAACCAATTGATTCGATTGAAGCAATATAGAATTTCTCAACCTCAGCTGTATTAGCAACGTGAGTACCAGCACAGAATTCCTTTGATACACCCATATCAACAACTCTTACCATAGCACCATACTTTTCACCGAATAATGCCATAGCGCCAAGCTTCTTAGCCTCTTCAATAGGTAATACCTGAGTATTAACATTGTGAGCTTCCTTAATAAAGTCATTAACCATATCCTCAATCTTAATAATTTCCTCATCTGTTAGATTTTGGTAGTTATTAAAATCGAATCTACAATATTCATTTGAAACCTGGCTACCTTGTTGGTGAACATGGTTACCTAAAACTGCTTGAAGTGATGCTTGAAGTAGGTGAGCACTTGAGTGATTCTTTCTTGTTAAATCTCTCTTTTCCTTATCTACTACAGCCCATACGATATCTCCAACCTTAAATGGGTTTCTCTCTAAAATATGTAAATGCTGACCATTAGGCATCTTTTGAACATCTACTACCTTGATATCATCAATAGTACCGCTATCAGATAGCTGACCACCACTAAATGCATAGAATGGAGTTTCATCTAATACTACAGCATTACCGAATACAGCAATTACCTTACTTCTTTGGTTTGTTACATCATAGCCTGAGAATCTTGATTCCTCCTTGAAGTTAAGGAATTCCTCATTTTGGCCAGACATTGAGTTGTCGTTTGATCTAGCATTTCTAGCTCTTTCCTTTTGTTCCTCAAGATACTTCTTAAAGCCCTTCTCATCAACCTTAAGTCCCTTTTCCTCAGCATATTCCTTTGTTAATTCAATAGGGAATCCATATGTATCATAAAGTAGGAATGCATTCTCACCACTTATTTCCTTTGCACCCTCAGAGATAATAGCCTCAAGACGCTTTTCTCCAGATGCTAAAGTAGATAAGAACTTTTCCTCCTCCTGAGAAATAATCTGCTTAACGATATTTTTCTTTTCATGTAGGTATGGATAGAATGGATCCATTATATCAACAACTACATCAACAAGCTCTGCCATAAATGGCTTATTAATACCTAAGCTCTTAGCATACTTAGAAGCTCTTCTTAATACTCTTCTTAATACGTAGCCTCTACCCTCATTTGATAATGTAGCACCATCAGCTACAGCGAAAGTTACTGTTCTAACATGGTCTGCGATTACCTTAAATGCCATTTGACCAGTATATTTAACCTTAGAAATTTCCTCAGTCTTCTTGATTATTGGCATGAATAAATCTGTGTCATAGTTAGTATCTGCATTTTGCATAACACAGCATAATCTTTCAAGTCCACATCCAGTATCAATATTCTTTGATGGTAATTCCTTATAATTCTTTCTTTCAACTCCCTCTTTAGAATTGAATTGAGAGAATACGATATTCCAAATCTCAATGAATCTATCATTTTCAATATCGTTTTCTAGTAATTCCTTACCACGCTTATCATACTTTTCTCCTCTATCGTAGAACATTTCTGTGTCAGGTCCACAAGGTCCCTCACCAATCTCCCAGAAATTTCCATCAAGTGGAATTAAATGATCTTCGCTAATACCATTCTTCATCCAGAACTTCTTAGCATCTAAATCCTCTGTATAGTAAGTGATATAAATTTTATTCTTATCAAAGCCAAACCACTTCTCATCAAATAATAGCTCAACCGCAAATTCGATTGCTTCCTTCTTAAAGTAATCACCAATTGAGAAATTACCAAGCATCTCAAAGAATGTATGGTGTCTTGCAGTCTTACCTACATTTTCGATATCATTTGTTCTAATACATTTTTGTGCATTAGTGATTCTTGGATTCTCTGGTCTCATTGAACCATCAAAATATTTCTTTAGTGGTGTAACACCAGCATTAGTCCATAATAATGTTGGGTCATTTTGTGGAACAAGTGAAGCACTTGGCTCTACCTGATGTCCCTTTGATTTGAAAAAATCTAACCACATTTGTCTAATTTCATATGATTTCATAAATCTCATAGCAAAACCTCCGAAGCCTATAGGCTTACATTTTACTATTTTATCAAAAATAGTGGCTAATATCAATATAAATAATACAATAGTATTATTCTTGAAAAAATGCCTAGTTTTAGATAAAATATTTAATCTTGATTTGTAGATTATCGGCAAAATGAAAAATGGCTTTATTAAGCCATTTTATTCATCCATGAATGTATATGGTGTTATACCCTCCATACCATATTCTCCCATGGTATCAAATGGGATATCAGGGTCTAGAATTTTATTGGATAAATCCTCTGTTACACTATTGGTAATTCTATATGTTAAGGTTGTTTGTCTTTCTAAATCCAGCTGGTGAATTGCTAGATCTAGGGTCTTTAAATCACCTAAAATTATAAGCTTCTTCTTAGCTCTTGTTATAGCTGTATAAATAAGCTTACGCTTTAGCATAATACTATAATTTGGTAATATCGGAAGTATTACATTATCAAATTCAGAGCCCTGAGATTTATGTATACTCATAGCATAAGCAAGTGATAAATTATCTAAATCTGATGCTTTATATGTAACAATTCTATCATCAAATTTAATCAACAATACATCCTTTTCATCCTTTTTTGTAATGTCAGTAATTACACCTATATCACCATTCATAACATCTAATACTGTATCATTTTTAAGCTGTAATACCTTATCATTCTTCTTAAAGAATTTATCATCCCTAATGATAGATTCTGTATTTAAATTATATTTTTCTTGGATTCTTTTATTAACCTCATCGATACCACTTATACCAGCATACATTGGTATTAATATTTGAATACCTGTTAATAAATCTCCGCCCTTAGATATAAAATTATCTATTATTCTAAATAATCCATTTACTAATCCCTTAGCGTCAAAGGGATAAAAGAAAACCTCTTTTTTCTTATTAAAAATGTTATAATCAATTCTTTGAGATAATACCATTGATGATAATGATATTATATCTGAATCTCTTGCCTGTCTCATTATTTGATTTAGTCTTGTTACCTTAAATATTGGTGAATTAATTAAATCAAATAATACATTACCAGGTCCTACAGATGGTAGCTGATTACTATCACCAACTAATATAATCTGTACACTATTTAATAATGCCTTAAGTAAATTATTTAATAATACTATATCTATCATTGATGCTTCATCGATGATTATAAGCTTCTGTGATAATGGAGAGAGCTCATCATGCTGAAATACTCCATCCTGAGTATAGCCTAAGGCCTTATGGATTGTAGATGCCTTATAGCCTGTAGTTTGTACCATCCTCTTAGAGGCTCTACCTGTAGGAGATACCATAAGCACATTATATTCAAATGTATCATCAGAAATAGATACATTATTTAATCTAGCATATGTATATAATATACCCTTTAATATTGTAGATTTACCAGTACCTGGACCACCGGTAATAATAGATAGCTTATTAAGTAATGAATTAATGATAGCCTCCTTTTGAAGTGGAGTATATGATAATTCAAGCTTACCCTCTACATAATCTAATGCTTCCTCTATTTTCTCTCTAGAGTAGCCCTTGATCTTAGTATCATTAATCTTAATTAATCTTTCTGCAACCTTACATTCTGCATTATATAAATAGCCTATATAGATTCTATCATCCTCTTTAATAAGCTTTTTATCTCTTATTAGCATATCTATTGCATCATTATATAGCTCATCTAAAATATTATTATTTCCTAACAATCTCTTAGTTGATAGGATTAGCTGAGATATAGTTAAGAATGTATATCCATATTCATTACATACCATTGTTATAGTATAAACTAGAGCTGCCTTAATTCTTCTAATATCATCCTCTCTAAAGTTTAAATCTAGAGCTAATCTATCACATCTTTTAAAGCCAAAGCCCTCAATATCATAAATTAATGTATATGGGTTTTCTTCAATAATATTAACTGAATCAAGGCCATAAATATTATAGATTCTTTCAACCATCTTATGAGTTAATCCAAATGAAAATAATCTAATAAATACCTGTTCAGTTTGGATATTATTCTTTAGCTCCTCATATAGGAAATCCTTTTTTGTTTGATTTAATCCCTTAATATCATCAAGATTACTCTTATCCTCAATTATTTTATTTATCGCATCAAGGCCTAGCTTTTCTACGATATTCGTTGCGAGCCTGATACCTATGCCATAGAATTTATCACTTGATAAATAAGATATTAATCCACTCTTAGTAAAATTATCACTTCTTTGATATGATTCAACGTAAAATTGCTCACCATATTTAGTTTCCTTCATATAGCCAAAAAACTGATAAGAAAGCCCCTCATCTAAATGTGGAAAATTACCCACTATAGTGACCTTACTATCAGCTGTTTCGATTTCACATACCTTGTACAATGAATCCTGACTTTCAAATATGTAATTGATAATTTGACCAGTAATAGATTTAATATCCTTATCCATTAATACATTCTCTTTTCATCATTATAATAAACATCATCTATTATTCCACCACCAAGGCATATTTCACCATCATAGATTACTACTGCCTGTCCTGGTGTTACTGCACGTACATCATCATAAAAAATCTGCATCTTATCATCATCGATAAACTTAAATGTAATTTTATTATCTGCCTGACGATATCTAAATTTAGCTGTATATTCCTTACCCTCAATCGGCTTATATGATATCCAATTTAGGCTAGATGCATAGCAGTTATTTGAAATTAAATAAATACTATCATGACCCTGACCTACTATTAGCTCATTCTTTTCTAGGTTCTTACCACAAACGAACCAAGCCTCGTTCTTAAAATCGTGATTACCACCAATTCCAAGTCCCTTTCTTTGACCGATAGTATAATACATTAATCCATCATGCTTACCGATTACTCTGCCATCTGTAGTTACGATATTACCAGGCTGAGCAGGTAAATAGTTTTGTAAAAATTTCTTAAAGTTTCTTTCACCTATGAAGCAAATACCTGTACTATCCTTTTTATCGGCAGTATATAAATTACTATCCTTAGCTATTTGTCTTACCTCAGGCTTAGTTAAATGTCCAATAGGAAACAGGCTATGTCTTAGCTGCTCCTGGCTTATTTGAGATAGAAAATATGTCTGATCCTTATTAGAATCTACTCCTCTTAATAAATAGCTCATATCCTTATCATGCTTAACTCTAGCATAATGTCCCATGGCGATATAATCAGCACCTAATGATTTTGCCTTTTCCCAGAATGCATCAAATTTAATATATTTATTACACATAACATCCGGATTAGGTGTTCTATTCTTTTTATATTCACTTAAAAAATATTGAAAAACAGTATTCCAGTATTCTTCAATAAAATCAACTCTATTTAATTTAATGCCAAGCTCCTTAGCTACCTTTTCAGCATCCTGATAATCCTTCTCCTGAGGACATACCTCATCATCAATATCCGGATTACCTAAAACATCGTTATTTGTAGCACTATCCCAATTTCTCATGAACATAGCCTCTACATCGTAGCCCTCATCCTTAAGAAGCTTTAGCGCAACTGATGAATCAACTCCACCAGATAAGCCTAATATAACCTTCATAAGCTCCTCCTATTTATACCAATTAATAGGTGTTATTCCGTTTTTAATTAAAAAATCATTAGCCTTTGAAAAAGGCTTAGAACCAAAAAATCCTCTATATGCAGAAAGTGGTGATGGATGTGCTGATGTAATAATGAAATGCTTAGGATTATTAAGAAGCTTTGTTTTCTTAATCGCAGGTGCACCCCACAAGATAAACACAATTGGCTTATCCATCTTATTGATTTCTTTTATTACATTATCAGTAAATTCCTGCCAGCCATAATCCTTATGAGAGAATGCTAAGCCCTCTCTTACTGTTAAGCATGTGTTTAATAATAAAACACCCTGCTTAGCTAAATAATCTAAATTACCATCCTGATTTATTTTAACACCAAAATCATTTTCCATTTCCTTATAGATATTTACTAAGGAAGGTGGAAGCTTTTTACATAATACACTAAAGGCAAGGCCATGTGCCTGATCAGGCTCATGATATGGATCCTGACCTAATATAACTACCTTTACATCATTATATTTAGTGTATTTAAAAGCATTATATATATCATCATATTTAGGATAGCATGTATAGGTATTATATTCATTATCTACCTTATTCTTAAGCTCACTATAATATGGCTTATTCTTTTCATTATTTATAAAATCTATCCATTCCATTATTATTTTCCCTCTATTAATTCCTTAGCATGCTCTAGGGCATATAAGGATACCATATCACCTGATAGCATTTTGGCAATTTCTATTACTCTCTTTTCACCATCTAAATCCTCTATCATTGTTTTAGTTCTATCATTCTCTAATACCTTGTAGATATGCTTATGATATTTACCACGTGAAGCAACCTGAGGTAAATGAGTAATGCATAATACCTGCATATTTTTAGATATGCTTTCCATTTTGATTGCTATCTTTTTAGCAGTAACACCACTAACACCAGTATCTATTTCATCAAATATCATTAGATTAGCCATACTTGATTTAGAAAAATAGCTCTTAAATGCTAGCATGATTCTACTCATTTCTCCACCTGAAGCTACCTTATATAGTGGCTTAAGTGGCTCACCCTTATTGAATGAGATTAAGAAATCTATTTTATCTACACCTGATTCATCAAATATACTCTTATCTAAATAATCATCATATTTAGGCTCATTAAATTCAATTTTGAAATTAACATTTTCTAAATCTAAATCAGAAGCCTCCTTAATTATACCCTTTTCTATTTCAAGTGATAGCTTCTTTCTATAATTAGTAAGCTTAATGCTTGAATCCCTAAGCTTATTAAATAAGCTATTTAATTCCTTTTTAGTATTATTAAGTAGCTCATCATAATTATTATTCATATCAAGCTCAATATTTATTTCATCTAAATATTTAATTAGCTCACTAACATCCTTTTTATATTTATCCTTGGCTTTATTAATTTTATTTAATCTATCGATTGAATTATTTAATTCAGCCTCATCATAATCAAGTGAATTTAATTCCTTTATTACCTCATCCTTAATGTCACCTGATATATAATATAAATCCATTAGTTTTTCCGAATATTCTCTAAATTTATCATCATATGAGGAAATATTATCAAGTGCCTTGGCAGCCTCATATACTATATCTAAACCACCATTATCAGATGATAATAAATTATATGCCTCACTAAGGCTATTATTTATTTTATCGAAATTAGATAGCTTATTTACCTTATCCTCTAATTCCTTATCAATACCCTCATAAAGCTCTAGAGCTTCTAGCTCATTCTTTTCATATTCTAAGAATTCTAGCTTATCCTTTAGATTCTTATTACCTAATACTATCTTATCGTATACCTTATATTTATCTAAATAATCATATAGAGATTTTGAATATTCACTCATTATTTTATCAAATGTCTTATCTCCCTTAGGATCAATAAATGATAAATATATTTCGGGATTAAATAGCTTATATGTATCATTCTGAATATGAATATCAGCCAAATAAATACTTATATTCTTTAAAAATTGTAATGTTACATTAGAATCATTTATTTTAATAACATTTCTAGATGAATCTATTATTTCTCTATAAACAGTTATTGTATCTAAAATATTAATTGAATTCTTTTTAAATATTTCATCAAGTAGGCTATTATGAGTAAATACTCCCTTTATAATAGCCTTCTTCTCGTTATATCTAATCATATCGCTATCTGCACGAGCACCAAGTAAAAGGGAAATAGTGTCGATAATTAAAGATTTACCGGCACCTGTCTCTCCTGTTAGTACAGTCATTCCATCATTAAATTTTAATGTTAAATCCTCAATGATTGCGAAGTTTTTAACAGATAACTCTAATAACATAATTAAATACTCCTAACGAATGCTAAAAAGTTAATATTAGTTTTAATATTTCTTTTTATAACACTTATAAATTCCTTATTGCCATCACCACCAAGTATTGGTGATATAGCTATTTTTTCAATACCTAAATTGTATTTAGCTAATTCTAAATTTAAATTTTCTAAAATCTTAATATAGGTATTCTTATCCTTTACAATTCCATTTTTCATATGGATTTTACCAACCTCGAATTGAGGCTTAATTAAGCACATTAAATAATTATTATCATCAATTAGCTCAGATAGCTTAGGTAATAAATATTCGATACTTACAAATGATACATCCATAACCAAGATATCAAATTTGATATCAGGATTATAATCAAGTATATTTGTATTTTCAAGTACGATGACTCTATTATCTTTTCTAAGCTTTTCATGTAACTGAGATGTGCCTACATCAAGTGCATAAACTAGCTTAGCACCATTTTGAAGTGCACAGTCTGTAAAGCCACCAGTTGATGAGCCAATATCAAGGATAGTTTTATCCTTAAAGCTTAAATTAAAGCTTTTAATTGCACTCTCAAGCTTATATCCACCACGTGAAACATATGGGCAAATATCCTCTGAAATTTTGATAATGTCATTATCAGTAACATCAAAGCTTCCCTTTAATATCTTTTTATCGTTAACAAAGACATTACCTGCCTCTATTTCCATCTTAGCTTTATTTCTTGATTCAAAATAATTATTTTCTACTAAATATAAATCCAATCTCATAATTATTCTTCAGTGAATTCTACTAAGCCATTATCTGTCATCTTTGATGTTACAAGCTTAGTATTTTCCTCTAGTATTTCGTAGCATTTCTTTGAAATCTCTACGCCCTTTGTATATCCCTTAACTGCTTCATCTAATGAAATATCCTTGTTTTCTAAATCTCTTAAGATTTTCTCTAGCTCTGTTAGATATTCCTCGAAGCTTAAATCCTTATTTTCCATTTTCCTTCACCTCTATTACCTTGCTGATGATATTACCATCCTTAAGGCTAGTAGAAATAATATCATCCTTTTTTACGTCGGTTGCCTTTTTGATAACCTTACCATTAACACTACTAATTGAATAGCCCTTATCCATAATCTTAAGAGGGTTATTAGCCTCAATAGAATTCTTGAGTAAATTAAATTTATTATATTTCTCATCTAGGATGTGATTGATTAATAAATTTAATCTTGTTTTATAATTATCAAGTACTTCCTTCTTATGTGTTAATACATTAATTGGATTTAGATTATCTAATCTCTTATCTAAATGCATTAAGACATTTTTATAATTATCAATTAAATTAAGTGTTCTCTTAGTTAGGGTATCAACATAGCCCTTAATTGTTTCCTTTAATACCTCAACATTAGGTGTTGCGATTTCAGCACCAGCTGTTGGGGTTGCAGCACGCATATCCGCTACAAAGTCAGCAATAGTAAAATTTATCTCATGTCCTACTGCAGATATAATAGGTATATCACTATTATAAATTGCATAGGCCACCTCACGCTCATTAAATGCCCATAAATCCTCGATTGATCCACCACCACGGCCAACAATCAGTACATCACATAATCTATCAAAATTAGCACGTTTAATTTGGTTTTCAATATCGAATTTAGCATCATCACCCTGAACTATTGCAGGATATAGAATCAAATGGCACATTGGATATCTTCTTGAAATAGTATTGATGATATCTCTTATAGCCGCACCTGTAGGTGATGTTACAACACCGATAGTTTTTGGAAATCTTGGGATTGGCTTTTTATGTGCAGGGTCAAATAATCCTTCAGCCTCTAGCTCCTTCTTTAGCTTTTCAAATGCTAAAAATAAATCACCAACGCCATCACTTTTTATTTCCTTAACATTAATGCTATAGGTACCTGCAGGCTGATATACCTGTACTCTTCCTCTAACGAATACCTTCATACCATCAGATAGGTCAAAATTAACCTTAGAGGCGTACATTGCAAACATAGTTGCGTCTATAGATGCGTTCTCATCCTTTAGCTTAAAATAAAAATGCCCACGAGAATTCCTTTTGAAATTAGATATTTCTCCCTCTAGGAGCACATCCTCCAAATGTCTGTCGCGGTCAAATTTTAAGCTAATATATTTAGTTAGAGCAGTAACCGTTAAATAACGCTCCTCCATATTAGCCTCCTATAATTTTTTAGAAATATTATCAAGTAATTTATTGTTGAAGCTTACAGCCTTATGATCTCCTGTATCAGAATAAAGCTTAGTAATCTCTAATGCTTCGTTAATAATTATCTTCTTATCTATCTCTTTTCTTAATAATTCCGCAGTAGCTAATCTAACGATAGCCTTATCCACTGAATTTAATCTTTCAATAGTGTAATTAACTAATGTATGTGAAATTAAATTATCAATATCAACTATATTTCTGTAGATATAGTCTACTAATACCTCAGTCTCCTTAAATACTTCCTTATTCTCATTTATTTCATCATTATCTAGAATCCCGCTTTTAGCATGCTCTAAAGCCTCTAGCATAGAAATATTATCAACATCTGCGATAAATAATATCTTCATTACCTGAATTCTAATAATTGTTCTTTTACTTATTTTTG
>JAEEGL010587184.1_pt1 | contig 14858 bp, 8 predicted proteins | sample 9134231 | NCBI WGS metagenome assembly JAEEGL01 (sample SAMN16246548, study PRJNA631951) | gut metagenome | biome: gut microbiome; feature: rumen; material: fiber-attached | host: Bos | place: Iran: Karaj | collected 2018-10
TAAGAGAAAATAATAATTTTGAAAGTAATAATGTAAATAAAAATGATAATTTAAGAGAAAATAATAATTTTGAAAGTAATAATGTAAATAAAAATGATAATTTAAGAGCAAATAATAATTTTGAAAGAAATGAATTAAATAAAAAAGAAAATATTAACAAAGAAAAAAATAATAATATTGTTGTGAAACAAAGAATAAATAATTTTGAGGGGAATGAATATATTAATAACAATAATAAAAAAAGAAATAATAATTTCGATAAAGATAATTCAAAAAATGAGAATATTGAAGATAATAATAATTCAGAAAAAATACAAAATGAAAAAACTAATTTTGAAATAAAAAATATTCAATCTTTAAAACCAAAACTCATTAATTTTCATATAACAAATGAAGCAAATATTAATTTTACTGATAAAATTGAAACAAACACAGTAAAAAATTTAAAAAGTAAGATGAAAAAAGAAAAAGATGAAATGGAAAATAATATTAAAGTAATTAAAAATGATAAAAATAGATTAGAACAGAATTATAATAATTTAATTAAAGAAAAGAAAGATATAGAAACAAAATTATCAAATGTTAGTAAAGAAAAAGAAAACTTATTAAAAAATTTAGATGGAATAAATAAAGAAAAAGAAAATTTAAAAGTAGATTTTGAAAAAATAAAAAAAGAAAATTTAAATTTAAAAGAGAATTTCAAAGGAATAAATAATGAAAAAATTAATTTAGAAAAGAATTATAACATAATAAAAAATGAAAAAAACAAAATTTTAATTAATTTAAATGATTTAAAAAAGGAAAAACAAATATTAGAACAAAATATTAATGAATCGGAAAAAGAAAAATTAGAATTAAAAAATAATTTATCAAATATTGAAAATGAAAAAAATAATCTTCAAATCAATTTTAATGATTTAATTAAAGAAAAAGAAAATTTAGAAAATAATATTTCAAATCTTAAAGGAGGAAATTCTTCAATTAAAAATAATTTAGATAAAATATTAATTGAAAAAGAAAATTTACAAAAAAATTTAGATAATACTAAAGAAGAAAATAATTCTTTAATAAATAATATGAATATTATAAAAAATAAAAATGAAGAATTAGAAAAGAATTTAAATAATATAAAACTAGAAAAAGAAGAATTACAAAAGAATATTGGTAATTTAAATAATGAAAAAAATAATTTAAAACAAAATTATAATTTAATTCAAGGTGAAAATCAAAAATTACAAAAATGTTTAAATGATATTAAAAATGAGAAAGATACTTTAAAAAATAATTTTGATAAGATAAAAAAAGAAAAAGAAAATCTAGAAAATAATTTAACTGAAATGAAAGATGGAAATGAAAATAACATTCAACAAATAAATAAACTTCAAAATGAAAAAAATTTATTAGAAAATAATATTAAACAATTATCTTCTGAAAAAAATACTTTAGAAACAAAATTAAATGGTTTAACAAAAGAAAAAGAAACTTTATTACAAAATTTTAATAATATAAATAATGAAAAAGAAACAATATTAAAAAATTACAATGAGATTAGTAAAGAAAAAGAAACTTTATTACAAAATGTTAATAATATAAATAATGAAAAAGAAAATATTCAAAAATTAAATTTAGAATTAAGTAAAATTAAAAATGAATTAGAAAAAAAAGTTAATAATTTAAATGTAGAAAATAAAAAATATAAAAATAATATTGATTCAATTAATAAAACTTTAAAAGATGAAAAAGAAAAATTAGAAAATGAAAAAAAGATTATTGAAAAACAATTAATTGAAGAAAAGGAAAAGTCAATTAATTCAAAAAAAGGAATGCAAAAATTATTATCAAATGAAAAAGATAGAGTATTAAAAGAAAAAGGAAAAAAACAAAAACAATTTCAACAAGAAAAAGAAAAACTTATTTCTGAACATCAATTTTTAAGAAAACAAATTGAAGGTGAAAAAGAAAAATTATATAAAGAAAAAGCTGAATTAAAAAAACAAATAGAGAAATCAAATAAAGAAAAAGAAAAATATTTACAAGAAAAAAAAATATTAAGTGAAAAATTAGAGAATTTAATAAAAGAAAAAGAAATGATTGAAAAAGAAAAAAATGATAAATTAAAAAATTTAAATAATGATGAAGAAAAAATGAAAAAAATTAAATTAAATGAAATTGAGAATGATTATCAAATTAAATTGAATAAATTAGAAAATGAAATAGGAGAATTAAAACAATTAAATAATAATTTAAATAATAATTATAATAAAATAAAAGAAGAAAGGGAAGAAATATTAAAAAAAATAGATATATTAAAAAAAGAGAAAGAAGATATAAGAATTCAAAAAGAAAAATTAGATAAAGAAAATAAAAAATTATTAACTGAAATAAATAAAATAAATATTGAATCAGAAGAATTAAAAAATAATAATGATGAGTTATATCTTAATAAAATGAATGATGATGCAATTAAAAAAGATTTAGAAGAACAAATTACTAAATTAAATCAAACAAAAGTAAAATTAGAAAATGAAAATAAAATATATTTAAAAAAAATAAGTTTATTAGAAAAAGAAATAGAAAATTTAAAAAAAAAATTAGAAGAAAATTCAAAAGAAATTATTAATAATAAAGATAAATTAAATGAGGAAAATAAAAAAGTGATTGAAAATAAAGATAATGAAATAAATAAATTAAAAGAAAAAATATTAAATATTGAAAAAGTAAATAAAGAAAAAGAAGAAAAAGAAATAAATAAAAGATCAAATTATAAAATAGCTAATATAGAGAAAATAGATTATTTATTAAAGAAAAAACCAGAAAAAATTGAAAATGAAAATGAAAATGAAAATAAAAATAAAGAAAATTCAGAAGAATTAAATAACTTAAAATTAAAAAATGAAGAACAAGAAAAAGAAATAAAAGAATTAAAAGAAAAAATATCCATTGAAAGTAATAACTTAAAAAATGAAAATGAAAATTTAAAAAATGAAATAAATAAATTAAATGAAATTAATAAAAATTATTCTTCTCAAACTAATATTTTCCAAAATGAAATAAATGAATTAAAAGAAAAAAATGAGAAATTAAAATTAATTCCAGAATATGAAAGTAAAATAAATGAATTAATTCAAGCAAAAGATAAAAATGAAGAAGAAAATTTATTATTAAATTCAGAAATTCAAACATTAAATCATAAAGTTGAAGAAGGAGAATCAAATTTATTAAATGCAAAAGAAGAATTAAATAATTTTAAAAATCAATATGATAAATTAAATACAAGTCATGAAAAATTAAAAGAATTAAATAAAGAAAATGAAAATAAAATATCAGATTTACAAAATAAATTTGATGAATATAAGAAAAATCAAGATAATATATTATTAGAAAGACCAACAAATGAAGAATTAAATAATTTAAAATTAGAAATAGAAAATATAAACAAAGAAAAATTAGAATTAAAAACAAATAATCAAAATTTACAAGAAACAAATAATTCACTTACAAAAGAATTAGGTCAAATTAATTTAGAATTAATGAAAATGAAAACAAATGCAACTTCAGATGATAATTCAAAAAAAATTTCAGAATTAGAAAATTTAATTAAAACAAAAGAAGATAAAATTAATGAATTAGAAGAAAAAAATAGAAAATCATCTTCTGCAATTATAATAGAACAACAAAAAAATAAAATTAAAATTAATACTTTAGAAAATCAAGTCTCAACATTAACAGATGATTTAACACAATTACAAAGTGAAATAGATGAAAAAAATACTAAAATAGAAGAATTAGAAATAAAAATAAAAAAAGGTGAAATAGAAAAAGAAAAATTAGAAAAAAAATTAAATGATACTATATTAGAAAATAAAAAAAATAATGAAACATTAAGAGATGAATCAAATAATAAAATAAATTATTTATTAAAAGAAAAAGAAGATTTACAAAATAAAATAACAGAAATGACTTCAGAATTAGATAATTTAAAAGATAAAATAAATGAAATGGAAAATGAAAAATCAAAATTAAAAAATGAAATAAATTCATTACAAGAAGCAATAAATACAAGAGCAGAACAAGATATTTATAAACAAGAACAATTAGAATTTCTTTTAACAAAAGGTTATGATGAAAAAGATGGATTAGATGAATTAAGAAAAAAAAATTTAAATTTAAGATTACAATTAAAAGAAAATCAAGATACTTTAAATAGAGCACAACAATGTATTAAGAAAGCAGAATATTTTGATAATTGTGTTAATTATGGTAAAATTTTAATTAAAAATTTTCAACCTAATAATAATGAAGAATTAGAGTCTTTTAATAAGTTGAAAAGTATGCTTGTTGAACGATCTAATAATACTAGAGATTATTCTGGGTTTGATAAAAATGATTTTAATTTTGAAGGTACTGAAAAAAAGAAAAAAGGTCTTTTTGGGTTTTTTAATAAGTAATTTAGTAGTTTTTATTTTTTATATTTTTTTTAATTAAAATACATTTATTATATTTTTATTCTAAAAATATTAAATTTAATTGATTAATTATTATTATTGTAATTTAATTTGTAAATTAAAATTTTTTATATATTAAAATACTAATATAAAATATTTCATATTTAATTTAATTGTATTTGATAATTTTTTAATAAATAATAAATTATTATTTATTGATTAATTTATTTTTCTAAACTTAAAATATTTAGTGTTAAATTTATATACAAAGTTAACTTATTTTTTTTCAAATTAATTTAAATAATTTAAAAATTCAAATATATTAAAAATAATGAAAGTACCTCTTAATTGTGCATATTTAAATAAAAAATCAAAAGTATCATCAAGAGAAAAAAAGAACAAAATGGATGATTTCAAAAATTTCATCTCAAAAACCAATAATAAAGATATAACAGTAAAAAAAATAATAAAAAATCCAAATAAACATAAAAAAAAATATCTAGAGACAGAAGAAAATAAATCAATAAATAAAAGTTTAAGTAAGCAAGTATCATTTTCAAAAAATTTATCAACTTCAAAAAAAAAATTAACACAATCATTATGTTTAGAATCAAAAGATAAAAATAAAAATAAAAATGATAAATTACATAATAGTCAAAGTAATTTAAGTACTTATTTTTATGATAAATTTAGAAATTTTTCAAAAGAAAAATTTGAAAAAAGAGAATTAAGTAAATTAGAAGATAGTATAATTAATCAAAGTTTTAGAAATACAATAAAACTTGATACAGATATAATTGGAAAAAATAAATTACAAAATGCATTTAGTTCATCTTCTCTTAATTTTAATGAATTTTCACCTATTTTTACAAATGAATTTAATACTTCTTCTCATTTTTATAATAATGATGATTATGAAATTAAAATAAAAGAATTCTTTAAATTATATACTAAAGAATATATTTTACAAATTGATGATGATATGCTTCAATTAGAAACTCAAATTATGTTAGAAAAAATATTTGATTTATTAAATAATTGTAATATTCAAAAAAGAGAAAATTTAAAAAATTATTCTAATTATAATAATGCCTTTATTTCATTTTCTAATAATTATTTAGAATTAAATAAAAAATATGATAAATTAAAAGATAAAATTAGAAAAAGTAGATTAAAAGAAATGAATTATAAATTAAATAAAAAATTTATAAATGAATTTAATAGTAAAATAGAACCTAAATTATTTATTCAAGAAATTAATATTTGGAAAAATGTTACAAATAATTGTACAATAAATGATAATTTATATAATTTTTGTAAAAATAAATTAATAGATATTTTTTTATCAATAGTATCAAAACATAAAAATAAATTAAATACATTAGCAAAAAAATTTGTTAATGATATGAATGAAAAAATAAATAATTTAGATTATACATTTTCAAATGATAATTCAAGTTCATTAATACATTCTTCAAATTCAATTGGTTCAAAAATTTCAATTGGAACATCGAGTTCAACAAATTTTCATTCAACTTCAATTAGTATAGGTAAAAAGAATCAAAAATTAAAAATAAATAAACAATCTTTAATAAAACCATTTAATAAAATTAATAAAAGAAGTGTAATTAAGAAAAATTAAACAAAATAAAATTACATAATAACAAATAAATAAATAAAAAAAATAAATTTTTTATATAATAAATTATAAAATATATAATTTATGTATAATAAAAATATTTTTATAAAAAAAATGAAATAATAAAAAAAAAATTCCTTAAAATAAAAAAAAATTCAATAGAGAAACAAAATGAAGAAAAAAAAAAAAAAATTAAAATAAAAAAATAAAAAATTATAAAAAACTAAAAAAAAAAAAAATGCATCACGAAAACGAACACGATAAGGAAAATGATGACAACAACAACGAAAACGACATTCCAGTAATATCATCAAAATCAAAATTTACATCATCTCAAGGAATAAGTCGTTCTCGTCGTTCTTCAATATCATCAATTCGTCGTCCCCATTGGAAAAAGAAAATAGCAAAATTTGTAGATTCAGCTCCAGTATTAATATTTATGTCAATAATAACAATTTATGCTCTTTTTTCAGCTGATATTCAAGCAGCTTGGCTTCGTATTGAAGTAGATTATGCATTTAATGTAATTCAATGTTTATTAGTTGCAATTTTTACTTTAGAATGGATTTTAAATATAATTTCTAAAATTGATTATCCATGGTCATTTTTCTTTTGGTTAGACTTTATTGCTACTGTTTCACTTATACAAGATATTGATTGGGTTATGAATCCAATTTTAGGTTATGGAAGTGCTAGACAAAAAAGTTATAAAAGTAGTGTTCAAGCTGCTAAAGCAATGAGTAAAGTTAGTAGTGCTAGTAGAGCTACGAGAGTTTTAAGAGTTATTAGAATTGTTAGATTAATTAGAATGGTTAAGTTATATAAAAGTGTTGTTACTGCAAGAGAAAATCAAGAAAAATTAAAAAAGAAAGAAAGAGAATTGGAAGAAATGAAAAAAAAAGAAAAAATTTCTAGTGATGATGTTACTAAAAAAGATTCTAGTAGTTATATTAGAGGATTTAGAGGTGATGGTTCTAGTACTGGAAAAGATAGTGCTGCTGATCTTGAAAGTATTGTTACTAATGGTAATGATGGTAATTTAAATATTGAAAATGTTGCTAATGCTACTCAAGGAAATAAAAATAATGATATTGATAAGAAAAATGTTAAAAATGGTGTTGATAATAAAAAAGTTGTTAATGGACAAAGTAGTAATGATAAAGTTAAAGATGATAAAAAAGATGGAAATCAAGATAAAAAAAATGAGAAAAATAATGTTGATGGAAAAAAAAATGAAAAGATTATTGATGATAAAAATAAAAAAAATGATATTGATGGTAAAAAAAATGAAAAGAATGGAATTGATAAAAATAAGAAAAATGTTAATGATATGAAAAAAGATGATGTAATTTTAACACCAAGAGATACTGAAAGAAATGGAACAGAAGGTAATAATTTAATATTAAATTCAAATAATGTATCAAATTTATTTAGAACTACAGGATTGACAGGTGAAAATTTTCATAAAAAAGATGAAAATGATAATAATAATAAAATATTAGAAAAGAGTAAATTATCAAAAAGTAAAGAAAGTAAAGAAACAAGTTCAATAGGTGATTTAGATGAAGAAGATTTAGAAAAATATGTAAAAGAGAGTAAAATTTCAAAATTAATTTCAGATTCTTTAACACAAAAAGTTATTCTTTTAATATTAATTTTATTAATAGTATTTCCATTATTATCAGATGATTTTTATGCAAGTGATTCAACTGTAACTTATGAATTAGTTGCTCAAATTATTTCTGCAAGTTATGATTTATTTCAATCAAATAATAGAATTTTATCAAAAAGTATATTAGAACAAATCTTTGATACAAAATTCCCTGCTTTAAATATAACTTATAATGGAACTTTAATATATAATCATAGTACATTAAATGGAAATTTAGATTATTTTAGATATAAAGAAGTTAAAACTGTTTTTTCTGCAAATGGTCAAGTTAGTGTTGTTTATTCTGTATTAAAAGAAACAAAATTAACTGGTCTTTTAAATATTTTTCAAACTATTTTTGTTTGTATTATGTTATCAGGTGCTGCTATTTTATTCGAAAATGATGCTAGAAATTTAGTTTTAGGTCCTTTAGAAATTATGATTGAAATTGTTGAAAATGTTGCTAAAGATCCAATTAATGCTAAAAATGTAGAAAATTTACAAACTGGTGTTAAAGCAATGCTTGATCAAGGTGAAGATCCAAATCAAAATAAAGAAAAAGGAAATGAAGAAGAAGAAAATTATGAAGTTTCAGTAATTAAAGCAGCAATTATTAAAATTTCAGCATTACTTGCAATATCATTTGGTGAAGCAGGTGGTGAAATAATAAAGAAAAATATAACAAGTGGACAGGATTTAAATCCTCGTTTAAAAGGTAAGAAAAAAACAGCAATTTTTGGTTTTTGTGACATAAGACAATTTGAAGAAATAAATTTAGCATTAGAAGAGAAGACAATATTATTAATAAATGAAATAGCAGATATAGTACATTCAAGTGTAGATAGATTTGGTGGTAATACAAATAAAAATATAGGAGAATCATTTTTAAATGTATGGAAATTTTATAATGAAACACCAGTAAGAGATAAAGAAGGTAATGTATCAATGCAAAGAAAAGATAATTTATTAGAAATTGATCCATCAAATCCAATGGTTGCAATAACAGCTGATCAAGCAGCTTTAGCTTGTTTAAGAATATTATTAAAAATAAATAAAAATTTCAATATATTAAATTATAGAAATAATGAAGAAATATTAAAAAGAATACCAAACTTTAAATTAAATATGGGATTTGGATTACATATTGGTTATGGAATTGAAGGTGCTGTTGGTTCAACATATAAAATAGATGCTTCTTATTTAAGTCCTAATGTTAATATTTCTGCAAGATTAGAAACAGCAACAAGACAATTTGGTTTAAGTTTATTAATTTCTGGTCCATTATATAATTTATTCAGTGATGATATGAAACATGTTTGTAGATTTGTTGATTGTGTTTATGTTAAAGGAAGTGAACAACCTTTAGATTTATATACTATTGATGTTAATTTAAATTTAAAACCACAAGAAAATAAAAATATTGTTATTTTAGGAAATAAAGAAAAAAGAAAAAGATATGCTGATAGGAAAGAAACTTTTCAAAGAGAAGTTGAAATTATGAAAAGTGCTACTAGATTAATTTTTCAAAAAAGTTCTTATTTGGAATTGTTAAAAGCTGGAAAAACTGAAGAATTTTATTCTATTTGGGATGAAGGTATTGCTTTTTATAAAAAAGGAGATTTTAAAAATGCTGGTGATAAATTTAAAAGATGTTTACAATTAGATAAAACTGATGGTCCTGCTAAAACTTTACTTAAATATTTTGAGAATTGTAATTTTAAAGCACCTAATAATTGGATTGGTGTTAGAGAATTGACTTCAAAGTAAAAAAAAATATTCATTTTTTATATTTTTTTGGATAATAATTATGTTTATATAATATTAATTTATAATTATTAATTCTTTGGAATAATGGAAAAGTCATAAAATAAATTTTAAAAAAAAAATTAAAAAACTAAAAACCAACAAAAAAAAAAAAAAAAAAAAAAAAAAAAAAAATTAATAAAAAAAAAAAAAAATGAATCAAGAAACAGAACAAGAAGACTATCACTACCGTTTCAAAGTAGTAATTCTAGGTGATACTAAAACAGGAAAAACAACATTTCTCGATAGTAAAAATAAAAATTAATATAACTACATTTCAAAATAAAAAAAATTTAAAAAAATAGCATTAAGTGAAAGTATTGGTAAAGTAATATCAATGGAAACATCAGAAGAACTTTCAGAAAGAATAACAATTCAAGCACATGAACATATGATATTTCGTGTATCATTTTGGGAAATTCCAGGTAAAGAAAGACATTTAAGTTTCATGAAAAATTATTGTTTAGGAGCAGCAGTTGCAATTATATTATTTGATACTACAAAAGCACATTCTTTAGAAAAAGCAGAAAAAATTTTAAAAAATATTGAATCATGTGATATTCCAATTAAACTTTTAATTTGTAATAAAATGGATTTATTAAATGCTAAAAAAAATATTAGTAATCCTGTTGTTCAACAAGATGCTGAAACTATTGCTGAAAATTATAAATGTTCTTATTTTAATTGTAATTCTACTGCACCTAATTTTGTTACTCCTATTTATGAAAATATGATGGATAATGTTTTTAAGTTAATTGGAAATAATTTAGAATTGAGGAATTTAATTGGGAAAAATATCTCTGTTGGAAAAAAATTGTTTAGTCATCCTATGTTTTTACAAAGTTTGAAAGAAGCACAATATTTTAAAGATTAAATTTTATATTTTTTTATTTTATATTTTTTATATTTTTTTTTTATTTTTTGGATTTTTTTTATTTGTTTTATTTTATTTTTTCGGTTTTTTTTACTTTATTTTTACTTTATTTTATTTAAGGAGTTTTTTTTTTATTTAAATTTTTTTTTTTATTTTATAATATTATTTTTTTTTTGAGATAATTTTCATTTTTTTAATATTTTATTTTCTTTCATATTATTATATAAATAATATTTTATTTATATTTTTTTTTAAAGAAAAACATCTGGTTTTTTATGTTCTTTATCATCTTCAGTTTCTTTTAATTTACTAAGTTCACTTTTTGAATTAATAGAAATTTTATTAATAATTTTAAAATCTTTAAAAATAGTAGTAACAATCCAAATTTGAAAAATTGAAAAAAAAATTAAAAAACCCATTTTAAGATATGAATAAATAGAAACTTTAAATAAAATATTTCTAGTAATTTTTGAATGTTCACCTCTTCTAACAGCATTATTTCTAATATTAAATTGAATATTATTTAATTTTTTATTAATTGCTTTAATTGCAGTATCAAAATTATCAATATTTTCTACAGTTAAAATTTGAGATGAATTAATTTCTTTTGGAAATTGAAATGTTATTGTTAATCTACTTTTTGCATTATTTTTAACACAAAATTTATAATTACCTTCTTCTTTTGTTTCAATTGATAATTTATCTTTTTTTTTTTCTTTACTTTCCCATTCTTTTTTATTTGATGGAGAAAATATTGTTATTAAATTTCCATCTTCTTTTTCTCCTGATAAATAATATGTTAATATAAAATTTTCTTTTTGTTTTTTCTTTTGACTTAAACATACTGTTTTACCGCCATCAGCAAAAAAATACATACAATTTATTTTAAAAAAACAAAGAACTATATAAAATATATAAATAAGTAATTTTTTCATTTTATTTAAAATAAAAATATATATTTAAAAAAATTAAAATTGAAAAAATAATTAAACTACAATGATTAAATATAAAACACGTATTTTAAAATATAAAATAATAACAAATTAAACAATATAATAATTAAATCTTAATTCGAATTTTAAATTTAAATAAATAATTTTTTAATCTCTTTTTAATACAATAAATAAAAACATATTTAAACAAAAAAATAACAAAATTAAAAAAAAAAAAATGAAAAAAAAAATATTTTTTAATATAATTTATACTAGAAATAATTCACTAAGATTCTTTTAATGTATTTAAAAAAAATTTATTTTTAATAAATATACCATTCAATTAAAAAATTACTTTTGATAAAATTCTCCATATTGAGAACGTACAATTTGTCCAATTTCAGTATGTAAAACATCATAATTCCATTCTTCATCTAATTCTAATACTTGATCAAAAGGTTGAACTGCACTAGTTAAAAGAACTAAATTTGGTATATTAATATTTTCATCTTCAATTTGAAATGAACCTGAATTTTTTTCTAATAATTCTAAAGGAATTAATTGATTTCCAAATACATTTGGATGTATTTGAGTATTTATTTTTGCTTCTTCCATTTCTGGAACTTCTTCTCTATAAAATTTTATATATTGGTTATTTTTATTTTATTTTACTCTGGTACTTCCATTTCTTTTATTTCTGGTTCTTCTTTTTTTTTTGGTTTTGATTCTTTTTTTTCTTCCTTTTTTTCCTCTTTTTTTTCTTCTTTTTTCTCTGGTGCTTTTTTCACTTCTTGTTCTTTTTTTACTTCTGATTCTTTTTTTTCTGGTTTTTTAGATGATTTTTTTGCTGATTTTTTAGTTCCTTTTTTATTATCCATTTTTATTTATTTTGTTTAAAATATAAAATTTGTTTAATAATTAATAAATAACTTATATATAAATTAAATTGTATGATTTTTATTATAAAAGATTATAAATCAAGTATCAAAAATAAAAAAAACAAAAAATAAAATGCATAAATTTATTTCTCATTTAAATTCTTATTAATATAAGAAAATAACACTTATATATTAATACATTCAATAATTTAAAGACAAATCTAAAATAAAAACTAATAATAAATATCATTCAATTCGTCATTTAAAATAAAAAGAAAAAAAATTTATGCATAATATATAAGAAAAGAATATTTCTAATTATAAATATTAAAAATAATAATGCAATATTTTAATATCTTAAACACAGAAAATAAAATTCATTTTTTCTCTTCTCAAGAATTTGAATATTTTTCAAAATTAAGAATAATTCAAAAAAACTTAGTTCATTTTTTAGGATTTCCAGATTCAATATATGATGAAAATATATTATCATCATTTGAATATTTTGGTCAATTTGGTAGAATAAATAAAATAATGTTAACATCAAAAATTGATGAAATAACAAAAAAAAAGTCAAATTCTGCATATATAACTTTTTCAAATAATGAAGAAGCATCATATGCAATTTTATCAGTTGATTCAATAATAATTGATGGTAATTTTGTAAGAGCTTTTTTTGGAACTACAAAATATTGTGTTCACTTTTTAAATAATGAAGAATGTAATAATAAAGATAAATGTATGTTTTTACATTATTTTGCAAATGAAAATGATATTATTAATAATATTTCGAAATTCGGATATAATGAACATATTAAATTAGCAAAGAAAATTATTAATTATGGTTCTTTTGAAAATAAAAGTTTTATTTTGGGGTTAAATATTAAATTTAAAACTATTTTACCAAATGTTAAAAGTATTTATTTAAAAGAAGAAAATTATTTTTTCGATGAAATTAAATCTAAAAGTTTATCAACTTCTTCTTCAACTTCTGGAAATTCCAATACTAAGACATTATCTAATAAAAATTTAATTGATTTAAAAAGAAACGTCAATTTAAATAAATTATTTATGTATAAAGATAAATCAAGATTTTTTAATAATAATAACGAAACTGAAATTAAAAATAATGGAATAGAAGTCCCTCAAATCTTAATTGATATTATAGATGAAATATCAATTAGAATTCCATTTTTTAATAAATTAGAAAATTTAATTTCTTTTAAGAAATTAGAAGAAGAATATTGTAATAAAAAATTAAATATCAATGATATTTCTTATTATATTAACAATAAGTTTTTTTGAGAAATTGTATATTAATTAGATTTTTTTGATTAATTGTGATTTACACAACTTATATAAACAACCAAATTTATTTAATAATTGATTAAACTATAACATAGAGTTTGTTTTATTGAATAGTATAGTATTTGTTAATTTATCAAACAACAACGGCAATTTAATATTAAATATAATTTATAAATAAGTAAAAAATAAATTTATATTTTAATTTTAATTTAAAATGACAACAAATGATATTAAAAATTTGAATAATATTCCATTTACTATGAGAAATATAAATAATAAAGCATTTGATGAAGAACCAATATTGTTAATTAAATCAAAATCATATCAAAATGTAATACCAAAATCATTTCAATTAGAATCATTATCACTTTATTCAAATTCAAAAGATGATGATTATTTAAATATGAAAATTAAAGAAGAAAGAAGAAAAAAAAGAGAAGAAAGAAAAAAAAATTTTGATGAATTTATAAAGAGAAATTATGCAATTTTAGAAAGAAAAAAAGGAACAGAAAATAGAAAAAATTTTTTATTTGAACAAAAAAGAGAAATGAGAAGTGAACAAGAAAGAATAGAAGGATTTAATAGATTAATTGATGATGCAAATAGGAGATTTGAAGCAAAAGAAAGAGCAGAACAAATGTTACATGATATAAAAAGTTCTAAAAAAGGAAATAATAAAAAATATTCTACTGAAGAATGGAAAGAAATTTATAAAACACGTTTTGAAAAATATCAAAAACAATATGATGAAAAAATAAAAGAAAAATTAAAAAAAAAAGAAGAAGAAATGAAATTAGAAAATGAAAAAATTGATAAAGAAATTGAAGGAAAAAGAGTAAAAATTCCTTTAAAAAAATTAGATGTTATTTGTAATAAATTATATAATCATGGAAGAAAAATTTATAATACAAAAAAGGATTTTAGTAAAACAGAAAGTTTAAAAAAAAATAAAAGTCAATCAAATAATAAATCAATTAATAAAGAAAATGAAAATTCAAATAATACATTAAAAAACAATAAAAGTATTTCTAAATATAAAAATATTCAACCAAGATATATGCAATTTTTTCAAACTCAATCTTTAGAAGGAACTTTAGGAAAATTAAAAGATGAAAGAAGAGAATATGAAAATAAGAATAATTCAAAAAATTCTACTTTAAATAATAAAGATAAAGAAAAAGAAAAAGATCAATCAAGAATTAGTTATGCTAGTAATTCTAGTGGATTAAAAATTTATCAAACTAATTTTATTCAATGTATTAAATTTAAAGATGTTTCTTCTTTAAGTAATAATAGTGATAATAATAATATGAATTCTATGAAAAAAA
>JAEEGL014322507.1_pt1 | contig 14858 bp, 11 predicted proteins | sample 9134231 | NCBI WGS metagenome assembly JAEEGL01 (sample SAMN16246548, study PRJNA631951) | gut metagenome | biome: gut microbiome; feature: rumen; material: fiber-attached | host: Bos | place: Iran: Karaj | collected 2018-10
AATCGGCAGCCGCCCAAGTCCCCGCTCGAAAACAAGTTGCGCCCACTCCCCACACAGAAACAGGGCCGCCTTCTTACGAAGACAGCCCTGTTCCCTACATACCTTAACTCAAATGAGATTGTTATTTACCGTACTGGTCTTTTCTCTTCTTCAGGCTGATGTATCCCAGTGCTGAGATCACTGCGCCGCTGACGAGGACTACGCCGGCAACGGTGAAGACTGATACCAGCTCACCCGTTGTTGCAACCGGTGTGGAGCCCTGTGAACTCTGGGAGGAAGATTCCGTAGGGTCTGTGGGATCCGTTGCTGTGGTGGGATCAGAAGACGCCGTAGGATCTGAAGATTCAGTGGGATCTGTCGGGTCCGAAGGATCGGGTGTCTTTTCCTTGGTGTTGGCAACATAGATGTTGTTGCTGATCTTGTCCGCACTGATGACTACGAGAGCGTAGCTTGTGTCATTGAAGTAAACGTTAGCGGGATATGTCTTGCCTGCCTCGGCGAAAACATAGAACGAAGGTGTATCGTCCTTCTCATATCCGTCAGGTGCTGTTGTCTCGCGGAGCATGTAGACAACACCTCTCTTCATGGAAGTGAATGTTGCCAGTCCGTCGGTGCCTGTGGTCTTCTCTGTGCCTGATACTGCTGTTACGACATAAGTGTCGGACATGCTCATCTCGGTCATGGTGAATACCGCGCCGCCGAGAACGTCGGATACTGAAGAAGAATCGTGCTTGATAATATTCAGAGTGCCCTTGTTGTCTGTGGAAGATGAGCTTCCTGCGCTCTGGAATACGTCGGACTTGATGGCCTTGTCTCTTGTGAAGATCTGCTTGTTCTCAGAGAAGAGTTCGCAGTGGTTGTTGCAGTTCTCTTCGGTGAGCTTTGATCCGGGAGCGAGGTTAACCTTGCCCTCGTATCTGATCGTGTAAGCCTTCTGGTCCTTGAGCTTGAATGTCATGGTGTGTGTCTCGGGCTTGTATTCGAATCTGTCCGGATCCGGTGCCTCGCCGTTGATGGTAACAGTTGATAAAACGAGGTCGTAAGCTGTTCCCATTGTATCTGTGAGCGTGAGGTCATCAGTAAGGGGATCGAGATCAAGTGATGCGGGATTTACGAAGATTACATACTCGATGTTAGGAGCAGATGTTCTTGTGTATTCGCCGACCTTTGACAGAGGGTCAGGTCTTGTGTAAGTCATGGATGCCTTTGATACTCTGTCGGGTGTATCGCTGCCGTTGAAATAAACTGCAGCAACGTTCTCGTATACATCGGAATCGGGTTCCTGGGAAACGACCTTTGTGTAGTACTTGATGAGTGCTTCGTGGCTGGCATCTTCCTCAAGGAAAGCCAGGAGCTCGGATGTGAATGTGAATGTTGCGGTCTTTCCGTCTTTGGACAGTGTGATGTCGAGAGCGTTCTCGATTACGGCACCTGTATCGTTGTCATAAACAACCACGTCCTTGGGATCGAGTGAGTTGTTCTTGGGCAGTGTATCGAGAATATAGCCGCTTGTAATGTTCTTGCCGTTTGTGCTGTAAACCGTGATCTCCCAGCAGAGCTTACCTTCGATCGTCTTGTTCTCGGGTGCGTCACTCCACTTTGTGATGGATGAATTCAGTGTGTAGATATCGTCCCAGTCCTCAACGGGCTCGTAGATCTCGTCACTGTCTACTGTTACTCTGTTCGGAACTCTTCCGATGTACTTGCCGTCCTGATAGATATCGCCGTAAGGGTGGTTTGCGACATATTCATTAGCGGTATCCCAGTCAACATAGAGATCGTCAACTACCTTTACCTGATAGTACATGTAGATCTTCTCGCCGTCGCTCATGCTGTCGATGGTTGCCTTGACTTCTCTCTTATCAACGCCGGTCTCAGCGCTTGTTACAGTGTATCTGTCAGCAGCGAGAACTGTTGTGCATGCCTCATCCGTATAGAACTCAGGTGCTGAGTAAAGATACATGCCCGGATACATTCCGTCGTCGATCTGAACGTTCGTGTTCTCGCCCGTTGAAGTGATCGTTATGAGGCAGTTGTAAATGTGATCAGTTGATGATGTTTTTGTCTCATCGAAAACTTTTCTTACATCAAGAGCACTCTCGAGGGTTTCAGGGATCATGTGGATCTCGAGCGTTGCGTAAGAATCGAAGTTGATCGTGATGTCTTTCTCTTCGGTACCGCCCTTGCCGTCATCGGTGATGTTGCCGACAAATGAGAGTGAACCGTGTCTGCTGCCCTGTTTACAGAATGTCTCGTCAGTATACTGAACGAGGATCTTATTGCCGGAGATCGAGAATTTACCTACGACGTCATCTCCGTCGTAGATAGGAGTGTTGTTTACATCCTTGAAGATGATCTTTGACACCGGTGTCTCTTCCGATCCTTCGGGAAGTTCATATACGAAAACATCACTCGTTGTGATGGATGTCGTATCGAGGAACTCCCATTCGAGCTTTACGGTAATGTTGTCACCGTAAGTAACCTCTGAACCGGGATTTGCGATGAGGTCCTTGTCGCCGTCAGACGAATTGAGGATCTCAGTGATCTTGAACGAAGATGCTTCCCCATTGAGCGATCTCTCACCATCAGCATTTACCGGCATTTCAGCTCCGGCAAATCTCGATACCGAGAGAACGACTGCTGCCGCCATGAAGGATGACAGCGCCTTTCCTAATTTGCTTCCAGTTGAGTTCATAAATCTACCTGTCCTTATTTTATTTATACACAGTGAAAGATTTTAAAGCATGGACAAGTAAAGAAGATTTTAGATACATTATATTTATATTACAAATATTGCTGAAATTACGTCGATTTTCCGTGATTTTCAGCAAAAACAGACAATTAGGTGCCGGTTCGACTGATTATTACCGTTTTCGCGAAAGTGTATAATTGTCATATCAAAAATCTTTATGGAGGCTTTTGATATGAAAAAAACAGTATCTGTTCTGCTCGCAACGGCAATGATGTTTTCACTTGCTGCATGCACTTCAAATAACAACAATACGGACAAATCCGGCCGCGACGGAGAGACCGCCGGCCCTTCAAAGCCCGCATGGGGATCAGAAACTTCCGAATTCACGGAGCCCACTGAGACTGAAACGGAAGAGACAACTACTACGACAACGACTGAGGCTACGACCTCCGAGACTACGACCGCTACTTCAAATTATGGTGTTGTAACGGATTATGTTTTCGATATGGTCGACGACTACAAGGGGTACGGAGACAGATACCATATCCCCTACGTCAACATCGACTCCGATTACGTGATGCATATGCGTGGCGAGATCAATGCAATGTTCATGCACTATGACGAAATGATCGAGAGTGACGGCTACTGCCATTACGAATCAACAAGATACATCGCATACCTCTCACCCGATGGGGTTATCACGGTAGTGCTGGTCGAGAACGGCGAATGGGACGACGACAAATATCACATATGGAACATCGACTGCGTCACGGGCGAGGAAGTCGACAACAAAAAACTCGCGGATCTTGCAGGTATTACTGACATCACGCAGACCGCAAAGGATGCATGCCAGGATTACATCAACAACAGAGGAGGCATGACCATTAAGGACTACGAATTGGTCTACCCTGATAATGAATACTACGCCAGCGCCGTTGAAGATACTTTCTCCGAAGACAGGATCAACGACGACATGATGATGGGCGTAACCGGCGACGGTACGGTGTTCTTCATTTCAGGTGTCGCTTCGCTGGGCGGCGCAGACTGGTACTACGAGATGTACGATGTCACCGGCCAGAACATGAACAAGGCCGACGGCTGGATCCGTTGATCAGCCCGAAAACATTTCAACCCGATTTCAGGAAGGGTCCGTAAGATATTCTCAAAAAGGAGAATGCTCATGAAGATTTTGATCGCTGAAGACGAGATCTCCACAGCCAAAGCGCTCAAGGTGATCCTGGAAAAATCCAAGTTCTCAGTAGACATCGTTCACAACGGCAACGATGCCTGGAGCTATATCCAGGCAGGCCCTTATGAGGTGATCGTGCTGGATATCATGATGCCCGGCATGAGCGGACTCGAGGTCCTCGCAAAACTCCGTGCAAACAACATAAAGACTCCCGTCCTCATGCTCACAGCAAAGGGCGAACTGGAAGACCGCGTCGCAGGCCTTGAGGCAGGCGCGGACGATTACCTGCCGAAGCCTTTTGCGACTGCGGAACTGATCGCAAGAGTCAAGGCACTGGGCAGACGCAGCGAGATCTATTCCGACTCCGTTAAGCAGGCCGGAAACCTCGTTCTCGACAGCAACAAATACGAGATGCGCGTGGGTTCGAAGTCCGTCACGCTCACCAACAAAGAGTACCAGCTGATGGAACTTTTCATCCTCCATCCGGGTTTCGTTTTCTCGACCGAGCACCTCATGGAAAAGATCTGGGGACTTGATTCCGAGTCCTACATAGACGTAGTCTGGACACACATCGGATTCGTCCGCAAGAAGATAAAGTCACTCGACGCAAACGTTGAGATAAAGACCATCCGCGGCGCCGGATATTCGCTGGAGGTAATCAAGTGATAAAGAAACTCCGCTGGCGTTTCATATCGACTGCAATGCTCGCATTCTTCCTCGTGATCGTCCTGATCGCGGGCCTTGTTAACATTGCGTTCTATTGCATTGAAACACAGCGGATCGACAACACGCTTGATTCCATCATCAATTACGACGGATTCAATCCGCGCTTCGACGGAAGAGGCGGCGGCGGACGCGGCCCGGGAGGTCCTGACGGAAACGGCGGATTTGACGGCAATGGCAATCCTGACGAAAACGGCGGATTTGAAGGTAATGGCGGGCCCGACGGCAATGACGGGTTCGGCGGTCCTGACGGCCCCGAAAGCAGCGACGGCCAGAACAACATGAATCCGGCAGAGCCCTTCATGGTCCTCCCCAACGAGGAAGAAAATTACATGATCCGTTTCTTCACCGTAACGATCGACGAGGACAACACGATCGTCAGCTCCTCACTCGATTTCATCGCATCCGTCGATGAGGACGATCTCTACTCATACATTGATTACGTTCAGTCCAAAAGTGCCGACCGCGGTTACATCTACGGCTACCGCTACGCCCGCTTTTATGCTGAGGGCGTAACTGTGATCACGTTCCTTAACTGCGAGCGTGAGCTCTCGTCCATGAGAACGATCCTCGCAATGACGCTCGCGATATCGGGCGTGTCACTGATACTTGTTTTCGCGCTGGTAGTACTGTTCTCAAAGAAAGCGATCCAGCCGATCGCCCAGAACATCGAGATCCAGAAGCGCTTCATCACCGATGCGAGCCACGAGCTCAAGACCCCGTTGACTTCGATCGCCACGAGCCTCGACGTCATCGAGATCGACAAGGGCGAAGACGAATGGACGCAGAACATCCGCTCCCAGGTCGGCCGCATGACAGGCCTCGTCGGCGAACTCGTCGCCCTCTCAAAGCTCGATGAAGTAAAGCCCGTTCCCGACAAGGAGACGTTCGATCTGACCGGCGCCGCATGGGAGATACTCGAGGTCCACACCCCGCAGGCAAAGGGCCGCGGCAAAGAGATCCTGACCGACATCCAGGACGGCATCACGCTCTACGGTGAGAAAGCCTCCATCCAGCAGATGCTCTCGGTCATCATCGACAATGCGGTCAAATATTCGACGGATAACTCGACAATTGTCTTCACAATGAACCGCGCGAAGAACAAGATTCACATCGAAGTCAATAACGCGTGCAGCTACACGACGGCACCCGACTGCAGCCGTCTGTTCGACCGCTTCTACCGTCCTGACGAGTCCCGCAACGCGTCCACCGGCGGCAACGGCATCGGCCTCGCGATCGCCAAGGCTGTCGTCGAAGCCCACGGCGGAAAGATCAGCGCGAAGTGCCCTGACGGGAAGTCCATGACGGTGACAGTGGAACTGTAAAAGGTACGAGCTGGCGGGTCAGTACGTAAAAAGTGCAGTAAATTGCCTTCAAATACTGTACAAATTACGTATTTTCGAGTCAAAATACGTAAACAGTACAGTATTTCACCCCTGTTTACTGTACAAATTACGTACTCAAAAAATCTCCCTGCAAGCGGAAGTCGTAGTAAATTTTATTACTTTATTATTCCCCTCGAAAACAGCCTTTTCCGGCCATTTTGGCTTGTCGGTTTTTGTCGTATTTTGTCGTATTAATTTACACTTTTCCGACAAACATCCCGCTTATAATCAGGCCATGGAAATTATTAACAAACACATCATGCAAGATTATCTGGCGCTCAGGATCAATTATTGCCGCGAGCAGCTAAAACAGCTGCCTCGGGTAAAGGTGCAGATCTTCAACAAAGGAAGTAATCCGGTCCGGAAAATTACAGTCGGCAATCACCGATATGCTCCGGATTCTGAGAATGGCGAGAGGTATCTCAAACTCATGCAATTCCGGGACACACTCGAGAGAAAACTCGAGTACTACGAGTCTGTCTGGAACTGCAAATATAAAGACCTGCCCTACCCTGAATGCGAACCGCACAGAGTCAAACGCACATTGTGGGTAGATAAAAGTACTCCAGTCGTAATGAACAAGGCATTCTTTGACAGTCTGAAAAACGATGCCAATACCAAACACCCGAAGCCTATCAATTATCCTTTCAACGGCATTTACTACCGCTCAGCCGCTGAACGCGAGATTGCGATCTTCTATACCGAGATGGACATTCCATTCAAGTACGAACCGGAAATGTCGATCATGGGCGTGCCGGGATACATCTATCCTGACTTCGTCATATACATTCCGGAGCTTGATAACTGCAAGATCCACGAACATTTCGGAATGAAGGATTCTGCACAGTATCTTAAGTTAACTAATATCAAATACGGGAATTACACTAATGCCGGATTGGTTCCGGAACTGGACGTATTATTCACTCACGATGTCGAAGAGATCCCTTTCGATATAAGGGCCGTTTCATCCAAGGTGAATCATTCGATCTATACGACTATGATCGGAACTAAACAATCCCACAACTACCAATAGCAGGTGTAATTCAGCAGTACGTAAATAGTACAGTAAATCACTTCTGTTTACTGTACGTTTTACGTATTTTCGAGTCAAAATACGTAAACAGTACAGTATTTCACCCCCATTTACTGTACAAATTACGTACTGCCCTTAAAGTAATAACGTTCAGTGCAGGATTCTTGTTTTATACTATCTCTGTATGAACTACGCCTACGAAATGACATACACCCGCAAGACTGACGAGCGCACTTCGGTGCGTTTGCTGCCGTATGCATCCGTATTCCGCGATGATTACCGCAGACTCTATAACGAATGCTATCACGAGATGCGCGAGGCACTGGGGATACGGCCTTATGACTTCATTCAGGACGATTCGTTTTTCGAGCACGGAATGGAGGACGTGTACATTCTAGTTGAGAATGATGAGCTCATCGGAAGCGTCGCGATCAAAGACAACGAGATCGACGACCTGCTCGTAAAGAAGGCGTACCAAGGCAAAGGTTACGGCAGGCAGATACTGCTCTGGGCGCTGGAAAATATCAGTTGCGACAATGTGGTCTTGCACGTCGCGGAATGGAACGCGCGAGCGGTTAAGCTCTACAAGAGCGTCGGATTTGAAATAACAAAAACAATCGAGATCAAGTGAGGAAATAAATATGAAAGTTGGAATTATCGGTTACGGCAGCATGGGCAAAATGCTCCTGTGGAAATTCTCAGAGAAGGGTTCGGTCGCAAAGCAGGACCTGTATGTTACTAACAGAACGATCGAAAAGTGCGAGGAGGCAGCAAACATCGCGCAGATAGTTACTGCAAAGGAACTCGCAGCAGCGTGCGATTTTGTTTTCGTATGCGTCCGCCCTGCCGACATCAAAATAGTCCTGGAAGACATAAAGGATTCCGTTAAGGAGAACGCGTTCATCGTGTCCCTGAACGGCAGCGTTTCTTTCGAATCGATCAATGCGATCATCGACCGCCCGACGGCAAAAGTCATCCCGAGCCTGACCGCAGAGATCGGCCGCTCGCAGACACTCATGTGCTTCAACGGCAAGGTCACCGATGCAGACAAGATATTACTCGAGGCCCTGCTCTATTCCATCGGCGATGTTATCGAACTGCCCGAAAACGAGATGGGCATGGGCTCTGAACTCGTCAGCTGCATGCCAGGATTTATCGCATCCATCTTCGATGTAATCTGCAATTCCGCGAAGAAACACACGTCGATCCCCGACGACCAGATCGTCAGAATGGTCCTTCAGACAATGAGCGCCACGGGCGACCTGATGCTGCAGAAGGACATGACTTTCGGGGACGTTGTGACCAGAGTCGCAACACCGGGCGGCATCACCGAAGAAGGCACGAAGGTCGTTTACGCAGGATTCCCTGAGACGGCTGACCTGCTGTTCGAGAAGACACTCGAGAAGAGACGTCAGACGGCGCAGAAGAATAAATGAGCGCAACAACGCGTTGCTTGTTTTCGCAATGGGGCGAATGGATAATGAAACCATCAAACATGCAAAGGAGTAAGCAAGATGGAAACTAAAGACGTACTTAAGAAGATCCGCGAAGACAACGGCCTCACGCAGGAACAGATGGCCGAGAGAATACTCGTTACGAGACAGGCGGTAAGCCGCTGGGAGATGGGCGAGACACAGCCGAACACGGAGACGCTGAAGATCCTGTCCAGAGAGTTCAACGTATCGATCAACACATTGCTCGGGAGCCCGAGACAGCTCATCTGCCAGTGCTGTGGCATGCCCCTCAACGAGGACATAAACATCAGCCGCGAACCCGACGGAGATTTCAATGAAGATTACTGCAAGTGGTGCTACACCGACGGCGATTTCGCTTACAAGTCCAAAGATGCGCTGTTGGACTTCCTGATCGAGCACATGCCGAATCCCGAGAACCTCCCTTACGACAAACTGCGCGCCCAGTACGACGGATATCTGTCACAGCTGGAACATTGGAAATAAGGCTTGGCTGGTGTACGATTGTGTTATGGGGAATAACACGGTCGTACAGGAAGAGACTTCGCAGGAGTCCAAATGGAATAAGATAAGATTCATTAACAGAGACATGCTCAAATACATGGCTCTGTTTTTGATGGGCGGCGGACACCTGGGGTTACTTCATCGCCGAAATGTGCTCGATCATCGTGATCACGTGCTTCTATAACGGCCGTAAAGGCCGCTTTCCTACTTTTTCCAAGTGGGTTTTCTATGTGTTCTATCCGCTGCATCTGATAATAGCGATCGTGGCGAAGCTGATATTGGGGTAAATGCATCGAAAACCCTTCCTCCGCACAGAATAACGGCGGTAAGCCGAGGAAACAAAAGCTTACCGCCGTTATGCCGATATTACCATCTCTTATTACTTTTTATCTGTTACCCGTAAAGCGTCTGCTCCATTCGTATTCGGGGTGGCGCGCATAGTACGCTTCCTTGTCCTCGTACATCCTGGTGTCTGCGATCTGCATTGACTTCTTGATGTTGTGGGTATCGTCGCTGAAGCATGAACCGACTGCAAAATGTGCACGTCCCGGACGCTCGCAGTTCGCGCGGAGACCGGCCTCGAACGCTTCGAACTCTTCTCTATTGACGCCTTCGCAGATGACCATGAATTCGTCGCCGCCGACACGATAGATCTCAGCCTGCTTCCCGAAATGTTCCTTCAGTGTATCAGCAACGTCCTTCAGGAGATTGTCGCCTGCCTGATGTCCGTTGGTGTCGTTTACTGTCTTAAGCCCGTTAACGTCCACGAAGAAAACACCATACGGCTCGTTGATGATGACCAGGCCCTTGTCGTGATCCATGATGCGGTTGTTCATCGCATTACGGTTATAAACGCCGGTCAGGAGGTCGGTGGAACTCAGGATCTTCATCTGCTTGATCATCTGGTGATTCGCAATCTCGGCAGAGAGAATAAATGTGGAGATCTCAAGGATCTCCTTGATCTTCATGGTATTGGACTTATCGAAATTATTAGCCCAGATATAACCCAGAGTATTCGTCTCGGAACGCAGAGGATAGATGACCAGTGTCTCAACGCCCGCACCGCGGAGGGAATCTGCCCATTCGGGTGCGATAAGGTCAACGCGCTTCAGGTCTTCTTCATCCTGAATAATGAAGCAGTTGCTGCCGTCGATCAGGCGCGGCCATGTCTCTACAACATTGAAGAAATCGTCATCGATGTATTCTTCCATCGCGAGCTCATGTTCATGGTCAACGAAATCCTCACAGAGGACCCTGCACTTCCTCTTCTCATAATTCGCAAGCAGGATCGTGCAGCGGCTCGCATCACAGATTTCTCTGATATCCATGATGACTGAATCCATAGCTTCGTGGAAATTGTTGTCGCCACGGAGTCTGATACATGTCTTGAGGACGTGGAGCGCCGTGTCCGCGCTGATGTCCATCATCTTGTCAACGTCGGCCTTCGGAGTCATGCTGTATGAGAACAGACAGTATCCGATATTCTCAACATCGGACTTGAGCGGGAACATATAGATGTCCATCCAGGAATTAAAGAATGCCGCGTCAACATATGCGTGAACAGGATGATTCTTCGTAACGCACTCTTCAACCATGCCCTCGAAGTTGTGATCTACACGTATATATTTTGTATACGGAACATTACTGACAAAATCATTTTTGTCTTTTACAACTGAATGCTTGTAAATATCGTTGGCAGCTGCAACTTTGTAATTCTCGGAAATCTTTGTATCACGAAGGTCCAGGGAAAGAACTGCTGCGATCTGTCCAAATGAATCAGCTAAACTCTGATAATCCATGATTCCCTGTCCTTTCGTAAATTTTATTTGATAATAGTATTATACTCGCCCGAAAACCATTCGTTGTAAAGAGATTGTTAATAAGAAATAACGAATGAATAACAACTCGTAAACATTAGTATTCCAAGGCGTTTTTATGATGAAATACATTTTTGACCGTGATACTATGGCTGAAAATACTTACGATTAAACTTCCGGTAAAAGGGTGCATTGGGAGGTTTTCATGGGCATTAAAGAACAGGAATCGACCATATCCAGAAAAAACATGGATAAGGTCATGCACGATCTGAACCTCAAAAAAGAGGCTCCGCTCGGTGCATTTATTTTCCTGCTCGTTCTCTATACTTTAGCAACATTCTTTACCATTATTGCGTCCAGAACACAGGGTGCGATCACGGTTTTTGATAACCAGATAGCAATAGCATCATTTGCAGGCGTATTCTCATCGATGTCCAACATCTGCGTTATCTGCCTGGCAGTCCTGTTCCGCAAGCCGGGATTCATCATCTCACTCGTATTCCTGCTGATGCAGTTCCCGATGATGATCATCAACATCTTCATCCGTCATGTAACGACCAATCTCCCCGGACTGTTCATGAACTTCTTTACGATCATTGCAGTGATCATTATCTATATTTCACATCGAAAGGTATTGCAGTACCAGAAGAGCATCCGTGACCAGGCCATCAAGGACCGTCTCACAGGACTTCCCAACAGGTTCGCGGCTACAGAGCTCATGGAAGACTTCGTGGCCCGCAAGGAGAAATTCGCACTGGTTGCGATCGATCTCAATGATTTCAAGAGTATCAACGATACGATGGGTCATGAGACCGGAAACGTCGTTCTGCGCCGCGTTGCAGACCGCTGGGTAAAGCTCGCGGATTCGATGAAGAACGGAATAAATGTTTTCGTAGCGAGGATCTCAGGCGACGAATACATGCTCGTTATCAGCGGCTACTCATATTCTGACGATATCGAGAAGATCATTGAAGAATTCAAGAACGAGCTCGAGAGAAAGATGACGATCGATGACTGCGACTACTTCCTCACTGCATGCTTCGGCTTCACCGAATATCCGAAGGACGACGACAACGTTGATTCACTCCTCCTCTTCGCTGATGCAGCACTCCACGAGGCTAAGCGTCTCAACCTGACTACCAGCGTATTAAGATTTAAGCCTGACATTCTAAATACGGAGAAGACTCTTGAGACTGAGCGCAAGATCCGTTACGCACTCGAGAACAACACCGTTTTCTTCAATCTCCAGCCCCAGTTCGACATCAATCACAAGCTCAGGGGATTTGAGGCTCTCGCACGAATGAGAGATGCTGACGGCAACCTCGTAAGCCCCGGCGAGTTCATTCCCGTTGCGGAGAAGAACGGACTGGTCGATAAGATCGACCTGAGGGTTTTCGAGCTGTCCATGGAATTCCTGTCCAACGTCCTGAAGGCAAAGAAGGATTCTGATATCATCATCAGCTGCAACGTATCAGTACGTCACCTGATGAAGAATAATTTCATCGATGAACTCAAGGATCTGATCGTTAAGTACCAGGTTCCGACGAGCCACGTTGAGATCGAGATCACCGAATCGGTCATGATCGATTCACTCGAGAAGGCCCTCCAGAGGATCGACGAGATCAAGGACATGGGCATGAAGATCGCAATCGACGACTTCGGCACGGGATACTCTTCACTGAGTTATCTCAACAATTTCCCGTCTGACCTCCTGAAGATCGACAAGTCCTTCATCGACCTGATGAACACCTCCGAATCTTCGAAGCAATATGTTGCAACGATCGTATCGATCGGCCACATCCTGAATCTCCATGTTATCTCCGAAGGTGTTGAGGACGAAGCGCAGATCGAGACATTAAGAGAGATCGGATGCGATTACATCCAGGGATTCATCTGGGGCAAGCCGATGTCGGCAGACGACGCGCTCGAAATAGTATTTGCTTAATCATTTTTTTGCTCCTACCATATATAAGGCGGTGCCGGGATCTTCCTGACACCGCTTTATTATTGGGGTTCTTCCCAGCGCGAAAACCAATCGCAACAGCAGTGCAACATTTTTACCTTCTTACTTGTTATAATTACAGACGGCGTTTTTTAAGGACGCAAGATAAAGGGAGGAAAAAGAAATGTTCAAAACCAAGAAGATAATGAGCGCTGTTCTCGCAGCAGTATTGCTCATATCGGCAACCGCATGCTCATTCGGCAAGGCTAATCCGGATGAAGTCATCAAGGCGGCAGAGTCTTTCGCAAAAAGCGTTGCAGCATTAGACAGCAAGAAGATACTGAAGAATGTCGGCGAAGTTGACGACGACGATGCCGATGAGCTCAAAGAAACACTCGCAGTTCTTGACGACGGTTCAGACGAATCCGGCCTCAGAAAGGCTATCGGCAAGACCATCGAATACGAGGTCGACGAAGAGTCAGTTGAGATCAAGAAGAACAATGCAACATGCGACATTAATTTCACGATGATCGACTACGAAGATGCATTGGGCGATCTCGCAGGAAGCGTTGACGATTACATGGAGGCAATCTCTTCAACAAAGAAGACAAAGGACTACACCGTTTCCGTCGAACTCGAGAAGGACGGCGACACCTGGGTCGTTACAGGCGATGCTATCAAGGAACTCGATAAGCTCTATTCATTCACGGAATACGAGTTCTACATCGTTCAGAACATCAGTGCTTATATCGATAAGACAGAGTGGCTGTTCGGAGATGGCAATGTCTACGAGAACACATATGCCCTCGAACTCGACCTGTGGTTCACTGAAGATCCTAAAGTTAAGCTCTACTTCGTAATCACATCCGGCGGCAAGGAACTCTACAGGAGCCAGCCTGAGGAAGTTGACGGAATCTACTTCTCCTGCTACTTCGATGATGAGATGGGCGCACCCCTTAAGGACTATTACATCGCTGAAGGCACTTATACTTTCGAGATCTTCACAGAGTCAGGCGAGATCCTGGTAAGCGAAGACTGCACGGTAAAGGTCACAGGTTCCAACACGAATCTCACAAATCCTACAAATCCTACAAATCCTAATAACAACAATGGTGCATTTGAAGGCGAAGGAATCTCATTCATCATCAACGACCGCTCTTTCGCTGACCTCAAGGATGCAGGCTGGTGGGATTACGGTTACGAGGATGCAGCCGGCAACTGGCACGGATACATGCCTGACGGCGACGTTTACTGCAGCGATGCACAGACACTGTCTTTTGCGATCGAGCTCAACAGTGTCGGCGGCCCCATCTACTACGCATACTATTTCCTGCCCGGCGAGAATCCGTCACTTGACGACCTCGATCCCGGCAACCCCGTCTTCTCCAAGACGATCAGCAGCACGATCTACGATGACGGCACGATCTATTACGATTGCGACTACACACCCGCAAGCATGGAAGTCGGCGCGTATGTAATGATCGTCTGCAAGGATGCTTCATCCATCAGCAATCCTTATATCACCGCTGTATGCACGGTCATCAGCCAGACATCAACTCAGATCGGGTGATACACAACAATTAATGACTATGAGGGCTGCTCCGGTTGGGGCGGCCCTATTTAGTTGCTCATTTGACGGCGGCGTGCTTGTTTTCGAGGGGTGATTCGGTGCCATTGTTCGTTTCACTACCGTTTTTGGCAAAGTCGGTAGTGAAAAAGACAATGAGGGGCTCCATTGTTCATTTCGCTACCGGTTTGTCCGCTTAGCGGCACTGAAACGGCATTGGAATTGGTCCGTGCTCATTTTTGTGCCGGAAATCCCAAAACCGGCACAAAAAATGGCAATCTTCTTGGAACGTGCTCGTTTTTGTACCGAAAACGCGAAAACCGGTACAAATTTGGTACAGCCTCAGCGACCTGTCCCGGGCCGGATTCCCGGTGACTCAAAATGTGACTCTGAAGGGGCAAAACAGTCACGTCCGGAGTCATTTTCCCGAAAAATGACTCAAAATGTGACTACGGAGGCCCAAAACAGTCATTTTTCAGTCACTGGCGAAAACCACCCTCCCGCACTCCCGGCTCGCACCGCCCCTGCGCCCGC
>JAEEGL014515098.1_pt1 | contig 14858 bp, 10 predicted proteins | sample 9134231 | NCBI WGS metagenome assembly JAEEGL01 (sample SAMN16246548, study PRJNA631951) | gut metagenome | biome: gut microbiome; feature: rumen; material: fiber-attached | host: Bos | place: Iran: Karaj | collected 2018-10
AAGCCTCTGCGTGTGCCAGCAGCCACTTGTTGCATGCGGTCATCCACTTGTCTTCCTCATTTTTTGCGGTCAGAGCCGGTACTGCGCCGTTGGTGCCCTTCGGCAGTACGATCGCTACCTTAAAGCCTTCGCCCTTCTTTGCAGAGCAGGGAGCATAGTGCAGGGAAGTCTCATATACTTCCACCACCTGTCCTGCCTTTGCCAGGAATGCCTTTACCTTGGAAGTATCCAGTTTGCCGTCAACGATATCATCTGCCTTTGCCAGCAGCAGGATAAAGTCAGTGGAACCGATATTCAGCTCGCTGTCACGATGATACTCCAGACAGTTCAGCTTGGTGTTGTGACCGTTGCAATAGCCGATCTGGATGGGCATACCGCCATACGCATTGTTCTGCAGTACTCCGAAATCACAGGTATACTCAAGCGCTGCACAGCTCATCACATACTCAACGCCTTCCGGAAGCGGCGTGGATTCGTCCAGTGCCTTCACAAGGCAGGTGGTATCATAGCCCAGTACTTTGCCATACGGTTTGAATTCAGGATCATTTACGGAATAGATCTTCATTTTTGATTCCTCCTAATCGGTTATACGAATTTGCGCATTCACGCTATTTACCATAATATTACCCGTTCGTAAAACCGTCAATCGGACAAAGTGCAAGAATTTTCCCCACGAATTTTGAACGTCCCCCGCCGCTTCGGCTCCTCTTCATACCATTTGGCCTGACTCCGGTACATCTGCGCGTATATGCCCTGCTCCTTAAGCAATTCCTCGTGACTGCCTGCTTCCCGGATCCGTTGGTCCTGAAGCACCACGATCCTGTCACAGAAGCGGCACGACGATAATCGGTGGGAAATATAGACCGCCGTCTTGTTCCGGATCAGTTCGTTAAACTGCCGGTAGATCTCATACTCCGCGACCGGATCCAGCGCCGCCGTGGGCTCATCCAGGATCACTACCGGAGCATCGCGATAGACCGCTCTGGCAATGGCCAGCTTCTGCGCCTGCCCGCCGGAGGGCTCTACCCCCGCCTCATCAAATTCCTTTGACAGGATCGTATCCCCCTTCTTCTGCAGCTTCCCCACCCAGTCGGTAATGCCGCTCAGTTCATACGCCTCCCCGGGCGGATCTGTTTTGGCCGTATTCCCCAGCCGGATATTTTCATCCAGGCTGTATCCGAAGAGTTTGAAATCCTGAAACACCACCGCCAGCATCCTGCGATACGCTTCGTAGGAATACTCCTTTATATCCTTTCCGCACAGCTCGATACTGCCCTCCGTCACATCATACAGGCGGCATAAGAGCTTGACCAGCGTAGACTTGCCGGAGCCGTTCTTTCCCACCAGCGATATGCTCTCGCCCCGCCCGATCTTCAGATTGATGTCTTTTAAGACATATGCTTCGCATCCCGGATAACGGAAGGATACGTGCTTAAACTCGATCCCGTCAAACGCTTCTTCCTCGGGCTGTGCAGCCGCCTCCTCCTGCGTGTCCTCCAGCTGCATATATTCGATGAAGGCGCCCATAAAATTGCACTTCATGATCAGCTGCTGCACATTGGTGATGACGGCGATGAGACAGTCATTGGTGAATACTTCCAGCGCCGTAATGCACATCACAAATTCCGCCACATCGATCCTGCCGCTCAAGGCCAGCATCCCCAGATAAGCGTAGGAGATCCCGTAGCCTGCTGCCGAAGCGATGCTTCCGATGGTTCCCCAGCCGAACTGCTTTTTCGCGCAGGCATTATCCATCCGATTCAGATCCTTCGCATTCTGTATTGCTTTTTGCGCAACCAGTTTTCCCGCATCGTAGAGCCGCAGTTCCTTGGCATATTCCCGTCCGTTGATCTTTGTATAGATATAACTGTAAAACTTGTTGATCGCCGGCGTTTTCTCAAACACCTCCTGCGAAGCCCGGTTGATGCCGGAGGTGCATACCGCATTGACCAGTACCGCGATCATGGACAGCAACAGCAGTAACGGAGAGATGCGGATCACCAGAAAGATCACGCCGAAGATCACGCAGACGCCGGTACCGATCTTTACCAGGCATTCACTCATGCCCCGGATGCCTCCGGAATACCAGGACATCCCGGTTTCCGCCTTCTGCCTTGCCGACAGCGCTTCTTCCGTTTCTGTGCAGGCATACTTTACGCTCATGGCTTTCTTTGCCATGGCCAGCTCCAGCGCCCGGGCGATCTGATCCTCCGATACTCTGCGGTATTCCTGCAGGAGTAACAGCAGGCTTTTCATCAGAAATGTCCCGCCAACCAGTGCTGCGGTAAGGAGCACCAGTATCATGCGATCCTTCCCTCCCGTCAGTTCCTCTATGATATACTTCGGAAGCAGCATACCGAGGAACGGCAGCAGGGAAGTCAGCAGGATATTGACCGTGATCCATACCGGGTAACCCCTCCTCTGCCCGGCTGCAAAGCGGTAAAAATACAGGCAGGTCCCGGCGCTCTTTTTAATACCCGACAGCAGTGCTTTCATCTGTGTTCTCCTCCTTATAATACTGTGCCTGCAGCTCAAACATATGCGCATACGTTCCGTTCTTTTCCATCAGCTCCGTATGCGTCCCGTACTCTGCCAGTGCTCCGTCTTCGAACATCGCGATGCGATCGCAGAACCGCGTACTGGATAAACGATGGGATACATACACCGCGCTCCTGCCCTGCACAAAACCGTCAAAGCGCTCGTAAAGCTCACTTTCCGCCAGAGCATCCAGAGCTGCCGTCGGCTCGTCCAGAACCACCAGCGGCGCATTCTTATACAGTGCCCTGGCCAGCGCCATCTTCTGTTTTTCCCCGCCGGATAATACGATGCCGTCGTTATGGAGCACCCGCAGCATGGGCGTATGCACGCCTTTGGCATAGGTCTTTAATTTTTCTCCGAGCCCTGCCTGCACAAGACACTCTTCCACCCGCTCCGCATCCGTCTCTTCCTCCGGCTGCATCGAAACATTCTCCGCCAGCGTAAAGGCATAGCATTCCATATCCTGAAAGACCGGCGCAAACAATTGATAATACTGCTTCGTATCGATGTCCCGGATATCCGTTCCGTTTAAGAGGATCCTGCCTTCACTCGGCTGATACAGTTTCATCAGCAGTTTTACAAAAGTGGTTTTTCCGGCACCGTTTAAGCCGACCACCGCAAGCTTCTCCCCGAATTTCAATGAAAGATTGATGTTTCTGAGTGCATACGTTTCACAGCCGGGATACTGGAAGGATACATTTTCAAAGGTGATCTCATAGCTTTTTGCGCCTGTCAGGTCGTCCGCTTTTTCTGCGCTTCTGTCACAGAACTCGTTCAGGCTGCGGTAATCATTGACCTCGCTGCTGCACTTCCGCAGCTTTGCCAGTGTTTTCATCAGTTCCAGAAACGCTTCCGCCAGATAGTGCACACAGCCGGCGTACAGCACGAAGTCCCCAATCCCCAGTCGTTTCTGCAGGATCAGTATCACCAGTGCACCGTACAGAAGCCCCTCCCGGAGCAGTTCCAACAGCTGATTGCACAGCCCGCCTGCAAGCCATACCGCCGATGCTTTCTTCACCTGCCGGTTGAGCGTGGTATGCAATTCCTCCTGGGTCGCCAACAGCCGGTCCGCAATCCCCAAAAGCCGGATATCTTTTCCGTAGGCAAAATCCGAAGATGTCTTCTTAAAATATTCCAACCGGTTCTTCTCATAGAGCACATCATCATTGGTCAGCTTCTTTTCTTTCTTCGCTGCCCGGTCAATCGTAATATATTCCAGACTGCCACAGAGCAATACCGCTGCTGCCAGTGCGTAACTGATCCTGTACAAAAGCACCACCGCCAGTATGCAGGTAAAGATATGGGAACAGAAATCTATGGTAAAACGGATGATCCCTTCAATCCCCACATCCACATTTCTGGTGGAGGCTCTGGATTTTTCCATGGCCTCCATCACTTCCCGCTCTTCTAAGTTCTCATAAAACATGCCGATGCTCTTGAGATTGCGCTTAAGCATAAACATAGGCCTTACATAAAACGCCGCCGGTTCTTTTCCGAAGCTCACCGCATTCTGCCCGATCATACACAAAAGGTTTAAACTGGTCAGGATCATAATCTGCGTGACCAGTGCCTCGGCCGGCATGCCCCCTTCGATGGAGCCCACCAGTTTTTTTCCAAGAAAGAGCCAGATAAAACGGCTCAGTGCCCCGCAGAATACAGCAGGGATCAACAGTGCGATCAGATATGGTTTATGCTTTGCCACACCTTTGTACACATACACAACGTTACGGATCAGGCCATACTTTACTGCTTCTACTTTTTTCATTCTCTCCACTCCTTTCCCACACCCCTATTGTACGGCCCGTATCACCGGCTTCCAATAACGGCACTAGCGAAGAAAAATCGCGTGACACGCGAAAGGCGTGTTCACCGTCACGATGAACACGCCCTTTATCTGATTGCTTATTCTGTTTTACAGGATCCCGGAATGCAGGATGCTTGCGATTCCTTTGACCGCCCTGACGTCCCAGTCAAATTCGTGACGGAAACTCGTCTGAAACATCGCCGTCATGTTTTCCTTCCGGTCTACCAGAAACACGCTGGTTCCCGCGCCTTCGTGATAGACGGTCCCTTCACTGAGTTCCTGCTCCTGATCGTAGGCCGCGGAATAGATCGGCATGCCTGCGCCATACAGGATCGGTCCGTTCTGCCCGTAGCTGATATTCTGTACATCCGGTCCGGTCAGCGGAGTCCATAACGGTGCCAGCGCATCTTTTCCGATCACCCGTCTGCCACGAAAGACACCGTCACAGAGTATCATCTCTCCGAGATGCAGCATCTCCCGGCATGTAGACATCTGCCCGCCGGCAGTCTCCGGTATTCCCTGCCAGGTGGGATAGGTCGCTGCCGCCATCTGCATGATTCCGCCTGTGCTGCACCTGCGGACCATTTCCAGATCCGTTTCATTTGCCACATTGTATCTTGCCAGCTGTTCCTTTGTGGCATCCTTGCGCCAGTGCGTATCAGCCATTTCGCAGGGCAGGAAGATCTTTTCTTTGATATATTCTTCTGCGTAAATCCCCGATGCCCTGCTTATGATCTCCCCCAGGATAAACTAGCTCACGATCGAATAGATCCACTTCTCTCCCGGATGTGCATGCAGACCGGTGGCCACCACTGCGCTTAACCATGTCCCCGCAGGATCCGCTGCATCCATCTGCTCCCACCATCTGCGCTCATCCTGTGGCAGTACGCCTTCCAGCGCGCAGATCCCGGAAGTATGGGTCAGCAGATGCGTAATGGTAATATTGCGAAACGCTCCCGTATCAAATGCCGGGATCCATTCGCGTACCGGCTGATCAAGGAAAAGCTTCTTCTCTTCCGCAAGTTTCAGGATAGCGATGGCGGTAAACACTTTGCCCACAGACTGGATCTCAAAGAGCGTATCCGGCTGAAAGTATGTATTGCCGCACCATTCACAGGCCAGGGTCCCCATCGCCCGGTCGGCGATAATCCTGCCGTTCTTCTGAATGCAATAACTTCCGGACCATATCTTTCCTTCCCGGATCAGATCCCGGATAAAGCGGTCCAGGTATTCCAGACGCGCGGCATCGTATCCCGCTTCCGCAGGGTCTGCATCGCATACCCTACAGCGCACCTCTATATCTTTATCCGCGTCTTGCATATACAAAATATACTCCCGATGTTTTTACCGCCATGGAATCCGCCTTATCAAAGTAGGCGCTGCTGCGGTCAAAATACGCCCGGATCTCATTTGCCTTATCCAGGCTCAGGCCGCGGTTCATAAAATAGGAGGTTCCGCCTTCGTAAGAATCCTCATGCGTGTATACATAACGGAAGTCTTCATTCATTGCTTTCTTTTCCGGATCGGAAGGTTCATAGATGACCACCTGATCGCTGATCCGCGCCTGTATCTCCCGAAAACCTTCCTGCTTCAGAAGATAGGGCAGCTTGGTCGCCATACGGTAATCCCGCTGTCCATGCGTTGCTTCGTACTCCCACATCGGGACAAAGTCCGGCCGCCGCAGGCCGTTCTCCTCCCGCTCCAGTCCCGAAAAAAAGCCGGCCTGTTCCACTTCCATATTGGCATCGATCAAAAGGATCATGCCACCCGGCTTTAAAGACTGCTTCATAATCTTCAGTACTTTTTTCGGATCCGGCAGATGCGACATCAGAAAGAGCGTTACCACCAGATCGTATTTTTTCTCCGGTTTCAAATCATAGATATTATCTTTCCGGAATGTACATGCATAGGGTTTGTCCGCAAAATACGCTTCCGCTTCTTTGATCTGCTCCCCATCCAGTTCCACGCCTGTATAGCTGCTGTTCTTCGGAAGCAGCGGCAAAAATTTGCTTCCCAAAAATCCGTAGCCGCAGCCCAGATCCAGAATATCCACCGGCTTTTGAAAGTTCCAGACATCCTTCACCAGAAAGCGGAAATAGTCATCATTCCAAAAAAGTTTCTTCCAGACTTTTAACAGATCGCGCTTCCGGTTCCAGTAGACTTCATCATCGTATTTTACTTCCGTCTCCTCTTCCCTAAGCGGTTCCATCCCAAGGAGCACACCTGCGCTGACGCCGAAAATATCCGCCAGCTTCGGGATGTGCGTGATATCCGGATAATTGGCGCCGGTCTCCCATTTACTGATGGTCTGAAAAGAAACCTGCATCAGATCCGCCAGTTCTTTCTGGGTATATCCTTTTTCTTCCCTGAGTTCTTTGATATACAGTTTCAAAGCCGACTCCTTCTGTCTTTCTTCCTACGCTACTATTATCACAAATAAAAAAATATTGTCAATGCCACGGTTGTATTCCCATATAATATCTGTTATATATATGCTTGATGGAGGTATCAGATCAATATGAGCTATAAGAAACAAAACTTTCTGGTCGGCACGATCATTATGTGGCCTATGATGGGTATTTTTTTAGGCTTTCTTGCAAATCTTCCGGATAACGATTTTGCACCGGAGATCACCGGCTTCGGCCGCTTTGCACTATTTGCATTTGCCGGTCTCCTGTTATCTGCGATCATCTCTTTCCTGATCCCGGTCTTTTCCCCAATGACCCGCGCACAAAACGAAATCATGGACGAACTGAGACAGAACGGCCAGACGCAGCGCTTTATCGAACTGACGGAACAGGAGATCAACCGTCTCATCACTACCGGCAAAGCCTATAAGCATTATCAATTTTTCTCCCAATACGTGTCGCTGCAGGCAGATGCTTTCCTGATGCAGCACAATACGCAGGCTGCAATACAGAGCATCAACCGTATCAACCTGCAGGATCTGCAGATATATACCGTAAAAGTTCTTGCCGATCAACAAATACTGGGATACTTTAACGTACAGATGGCCATTGCCGAAGAGCTGTGTAATGCCGACATGGCTAATGCCGTTATGCGTGATGCCGCCCCCTACCTGCAAAAAGTAAACGAAAAAAACCTCGGTCACTTTATTATCGCAAACGAGGTTTATTTCTGTTATTACATGGCCACCGGTAACTATGCCAAGGCATATGAACACGCAAGGAAATATTTTGAGCACTCTGCTAACCGCTTCTGTTCTTTTCTCGGAAACAGCTGCAGCGTAAAGGTGTTTATCAAAACCGGCCAGTTCACCGAAGCAGAACGTTTCCTGCAAAATGCCGAACAGCAGACGACGTCCACGCCAAACCAGCGCCAGATCCTCGCCTATCTGCGCGAGAGTCTGAACCGGGCAAGAGCCGGCATGTAATCCCGGCCCCGCTCTTTCCTACGGATCGCAGCGCTTATCCTTCGGTGCGTTCAAAACGCATATCGATCAGATCCAGTCCTCCCAGTGCAAAATACAGACGTATCGTGGTATACCGGTTGAAGAACCAGCTGTTGCCCGAGAAGCTCACCGGTCTGCCGCCGGTTCCGTTCCAGGTGAAAGTTCCGGATGCCGTGCCCATCGCAAACACCGTCACCGGAATCTGCGCCAGCTCTCCGGCCTCCGAGCTTGCCGTCAAGGTAAAGCGATAGGGCCCCGGCTTCTTCACATCCAGTATAAAACTGTAGCTCTTATCTCTGGCGGATCGGATCCCGGAAAGATCTACCGTCCGTTCCTGATCCAGATCATAGCACGGTACCTCTTCCTGTGTCTCTTCTCCGTCCGCTTCCCGTCCGTCGATCTCTACCGTATCTGCTGTTCCAAGCAGCCGTTTCATTGCATTCGTATTCATCAGTGTCCGCAGGATATTCCCGGCATTTCTCTGCAGTTCTGCCCGGCTCAGATCTCCCGACTTAAGGGACTGTAGCGTATTGTCATCATGGTCTCCGCCGTCCGAGCACACCATATAGACATCGTTCTGTGCCATCGCCATCGCTGCAAAGTCGCGCTTATCCGGTGCCTGTCCCCGGCGGTTCAGATTGGCCCACCAGTCGGTCATCACCAGTCCGTCAAAGCCCCATTCCTTTCGCAGTATCGTGGTACACAGATCAATACTGCAGGCAGTCCACAAACCGTTCACACTTCCGTAGGTCGTCATCACGGTCACTGCCCCGCCCTTGCGGACCGCAATCTCAAAGCCCTTCAGATAGATCTCCCGCAGTGCACGTTCCGAGATCACACTGTTTATGGTATGCCTTCTCGTCTCCCGGTTGTTTCCGCAGAAATGTTTGATCGTTCCGGTCGTGCCCGCTTTGTGAAGTCCACACAGCTGTGCTGCTGCAATCTCGCCGGTGAGATACGGATCTTCCGAAAAATACTCAAAGTTTCTTCCGTTTAACGGATGCCGCCGTATATTCATTCCCGGTCCCAGCAGGCACTCCACCTTGTTCGCATTCATCTCATAACCGGTACAGGTAAAGAGTTCCGTCATCAGTTCCCGGTTCCAGGTACATGCGAGGGAGGCCCCTCCCGGCAGGCTGAACGCCTTCGTCCCGCAATCCAGACGAAGCCCGGACGGTCCGTCACTGCAGCATGCGCAGGGGATCCCCAGTTCCTGCAGATGTTTGGAAACACCGCCGAAAGCGGCTGCCGTACCGGCAGTTACTTTCGGGCTTCCCATGCCTTCTCCCCGGATGATGCTTGCCAGATCTTCGTCCGAAAGCTGTGCAATAAACTCCTGCAGCGAGCGCTTCCCTTCCGCAACATCCTGCATGCGGATCCCGCAGTCTCCGGTGCAGACAATCTCTTCCGGCGTTGCCTGCCTGCGTCGTTCCGATTCATTGCTTACAGAAAGCGGTGTTTCCTCGTATACCGCTTTTCCGCCCCGGTTGACCAGGCGTTCATACGCTTCTACCGGTGCCAGCGCACAGGACAGCTGCCGCACCAGCTCCGTTTTTTCTATAGTTATCGCCGGTCCGGCTTTGGCATCCCGGACATTCTCACCAATGTAGAAACGGTATTCCCCGGCTTCCAGAACATACGCATAGCGGAAGCCGGATGCCCCGCTGTCGTCGTAAGATGCGAGGTTTTCACGCGATACTTCCACGCATACCGTCTCACACTCTCCCGGCTGCAGCTCTTTGGTCTTGGCAAAGCCGCACAATACTCTGGCCGGCTTTCCGAGCGCCCCCTGCGGGAGTTCACAATAGACCTGCACCACTTCCTTTCCGGGAAGATTTCCGGTATTGGTCACCGGCACGAAGATCCTTATATCATCGGTATCTTTTGCCGTTTCGATACTGCTGTCCCCAAACGAAAACTGCGTATAGGACAAGCCGTAACCGAACGGATACAAAACCTTTTCTTTGGCAAAGGTTTCAAAATAGCGGTATCCGACATAGATATCTTCCCGGTAGATATCCTGATCGCCGCTGCCGAAATCGGCATCCGAAGGATAATCCTCGATCCGCTCTGCGATCGTATCCGTCAGCCGCCCCGACGGGCAGACATTTCCCAGAAGGACATCCGCCGTTCCTAAGCCCCCCATCATCCCGCCCTGCCATGCATAGAGCACTGCATCGGGTGTAAACTCGCGCACAAATCCCATATCGATGATGTTTCCCACATTCAGAACCACCACCATCCGGTCAAACGCTTTCCGCACCGTGCGGAGCATGTCCTTTTCTCCGGCTGTCAGAAACCAGGAGCCTTCCTTGCGGGAATTATCCATCTCTTCCCCGGCGGTACGCCCAATCACACAGACAGCCACACCGCATCGTTTTGCGGCTTCTTCGGCCAGGGTATCGCTTATGGGCATTTCCTCCTGACACCAGGGTTCTCCGCCCCATGTAACACCGCGGTCAAACGGATGCTCTGCCGTCCAGTCCTGATACACCTTAAGCAGCTCCGGATCCGGCATCGCGCCGCGCATCTGCAGCCCTTCCGGAATATTGATCACATGCGATACATTGACCATACCGCCCGATCCGGTGCCGCTCTTGTAATAATCCAGCTGGATGCGCCCGAATACCGCAACCTTCTCCTCCTTATCCAAAGGCAGTACTCCGCCTTTGTTTTCCAAAAGCACACATCCTTCCGCGACAGCCTGCGTTGCTTTTGCTTCATACGCTTTCCAATCCAGTGTGATCTTCATATTTTCCCCCTTTATAGTTTTTCGTTCCTCCGAGTACTTCGGATCGTAATCAAACAACCATAGCGATTCCATTGATAATCGTTACAGACTTTCCATAAACTCTTCGATGATCCGGTTGATCTCTTCCGGTTTGTCGGTATTGGAATTGTGCCCTGCATCCTCGATCCAGTGAATGGGTATGCCGGACTTCTTATGCCACTCCTTATTATACCGTATGCAGGATCCGGCGTGATCCTTTGTCCCGCAGATCAGGCGCGCCGGACACTTGATGTTATAGGCCCTGTTTTCTTCGACCGCCTGTGCCAGAATCTGATAGCCGAATCCTGCCAGTTTGGCGTATCTTGCATGATCCTCATCATATACTGACCAGATCTTGCGCATCAGCTTCCTACCGTACTCCGTCGTTGCCACGCCATTCGTTCCCGCACGCATCAGGCTCTTCCAGGGATAATGACGGTAAACCGGTTCCATCCGCTTCAGCAGCCACAGCTCTGCTTTGGTATAATACTCTTTCTTCAAAGGCGCGGAATCAATGCTGATAAACCCCTTCAGTTTCTCCGGGAACAGTTCGGCGTACATCTGCCCCAGATAGCCGCCCATGGACTGCCCTGCGATCACCGGCTGGTCAAAGTGCTCCTTTGTCAGGATCTCATCCAGCCACGTCGCCTTATCCTTCAAATCGTAGTCGTAATCAAACGGGTAGGATGCCGCATGCGACGGTGCATCCCAGACAAACAAAGAATACTTGTCTTCAAACGCTTTAACCTGTTTTACGAATAACCTGTGGTCAGCCGTCAGACCTGGGAGCAATACCAGCTGGTATTCACTCTTCACCCCATTCACCCAGTAGCAGATGTCTCCGTGCGATGTTTTGTAAATTTTTCTGATCATAGATTCCCCCTTATCTACGCTTTATGCTTTCCCGATCATTCTCCGCAAATCGGACAATGGTTACTCTTCACCGCTGCCTGCATTTTCTTTTTCCATTGATGTCCTTTTGAACACCTCCAAAAAATCGTTTTTCCACTCCCTGCTTTCACTTCTGTCGGAGCCATCAAATTTCTATCATAATCCCACTTTTTCAGCATTTCCGGATGTGTTGTTGCCAGATCATTTTTCCCTGGAATAGCAACTTTTCCTCCACAGTATGGGCAACCGCACTTTGCTAATGCCCTGCTGCCTATAACCGCTTTCCATTCATGCCCTTCTCCGCATATCCACCATGCTTTTCTTTGGCTTCCTGCGCATAATTCACCGGGTATCATACCTATCAAATTGTTTTTTTTCCAGTCCCACTCTTTTATCAGCTCCGGATTCGTTGTTTGCAAATCATTATACCCAACAACTATTTTTTTGTTTGCGCAGATTGGACATCCTGTCTCTTTTCCATCAGATCTCGCTCTTTCACAAACTGCCGCCTGATAAGAATGCCCCTTGGGGCAGATCCACCATGCTTTTTTTCTATTCCCCGCCGTAATCTGTTCGGGTTCAAGCCTAATTTCTTGATTTTTCTTATAATCCCATTCCGCTAATAGATGCGGACATCTTGACGCAAAATCATTGTATCCCGGTAAAACCTTCTTATTTGCACAGATAGAACATCCACTGCCTCGCAATCTTTGCGATATTGGTGCGCTATAACTATGCCCTTTGGGACAGATCCACCACACTTTCTGACGATTCCCTTCCTTCACTTGATGCGGATCAATTTGATTCTTTGAATAATCCCATTCTTTCAACAGATCCGGATGGGTCGTAGCGAAATCCGTTTCTCCCTCTATAACATAGAATCCACTACAATATGGGCAGCCTGATTTTTTAATCACTCTATTATATATCAATGCCATCCATTGATGACCCTTACTACATTTCCACCATGCTTTTTTATTCGTTCCGGAAGCTACATTTGTCGGCCTTAACCCTAGCTCTTCATTTCTGCTATAATCCCATTCTCCCAGTATTTCCGGATTCGTTGTGGCCAGATCATTATAACCACTAAGTATCTTCTGATTGGAACAGAATGGGCATTTGTTAAGTCTTCGGTTAGAAACCGTGCTTTGCCATTCGTGTCCTTTTCCACATATCCACCAAACCTTCTTTGTACTTCCAAACGACAGCGTACGAGGATTTAGTTTCCCATTTTTATTGTAATTCCATTCTTTCAACAGATCGGGATACTCATTGACAAAGCTCTTTTCTTTTTCTTTATGTAAGAATAATGCGAGAATCTCCTGCCTGTCCTTTTCTATATCGATATCTTTTGCCTCAATCCCCAACGATCGCAGTATGTCAGCAATAATACGATTTAGTTTATCAGTATCTCCGTAATTATATTCATATTGTTTCCCATAACCGATTATCTGGCATCCTTTTTCTCGAATTCGGATCAGTTCAATCCCTTTTTCCTTGCATTTTTCATATTTCTTGATATCCTTATCGGCATCCGTATGAAATGCATATCCATCATATTCTATCGCCACACCTTTCTGAGGGATATAAATGTCCAACTCATAAGGACTGATCTGCGTTCTGTCACCATTTATTGCATCTGAAAAATATCGAACAATATAGTAATATACTGCCTGTTCAGGAAATGATGAGGATTGCTCCTTTGCACATATCGGACATCCAATACCGGCAACTTTATGATAGATTTGCAACTTATAACTATGCCCCTTTGAACATACCCACCATACACTTTTCCCGCTTCCTGATGTTACTTCCGCAGGATCAATGGTATTTTTATCATAATCCCATTCTTTCAGCAGGCTTCCATTTGTATCAATTAAGCTGCCTCTGTTCTTTAGTATAGTTTTTTGCCGATTAACCGTATTAATCTCTATTGAACACACAGGACAACCGGATTTATTTCGCGTCCTACTATATATCAAAGCCTCCCAGGAAAAACTGCACTTTTTACATTTCCACCATACCTTTTTGCTACTTCCCTCTGTAACTTCATCAGGTCTTTTCGCATTTTTCTCATAATCCCATTCTTTCGCTATATCCGGATAATTAGATGCCAGATCATTATATCCTTTAAGAACCTTTTTTCCCGCACAATAAGGGCACCCGTTTCCATTTGCTCTATCATAAACGATTGCCTCATACTCATGCCCCTCAGAGCATTTCCACCATACTTTTTTCCCGCTTCCGGAAGATATTTCAGAGGGTGTAATCTCATTACGTTCATAATTCCATTCTGCAGCCAAATCGGGATTCGTTGTAGCCAGATCTGTTTTTCCCGGAATTGCCCTTCTTCCGCTACAATATGGGCACCCACTCTTAAAAGATACCCTGGAGCAAGCTTTAACCTCCCATTCGTGTCCCTCAGAGCATTTCCACCATATCTTCTTATTGCTACTCTTTGTTATTTCTGTTGGTTTGACTGTGTTTCTGTCATAATTCCATTCTTTTAATAATTCCGGTGCAGTTGTAGCCAGATCATTATATCCCACTAAAACTCGATGATTCGAACAATACGGACATCCTTCTTTTCGATGTCGACCAACCGGGCTTTGCTCCCATGTATGACCTTTTTCGCATATCCACCATACATTCTTCTCTGAACCTGCGGATATATTCTCGGGCTTTAGTTCTCCATTCTTTTCATAGTCCCATTCATCAAGAAGCCTTTTATTATTTTGCAAGCTCCATTCCAACAGATTTATTCGTTTTTTTCGCCCTTTTTCATCTGCCATATTGCGTTCTCAAATCATATTGATATCCGTTTGTTATATTATCATTCTTTTACCCGCTGTCCCCCGAATGCGTGGATGGAACGGGTTCCTGCCATGACTCTTCCTCCCTGCAGGCTGCCCTTCGGAATATACAGTTCATCTCCGGCATGGAGAACATGCTCTTTGCCATCGATGGTAACGATGTATTCGCCCTCTACACACAGCATATACTCATCGTAATCATGCATATGCTCCTTGGACACACGGTCTGCTTTGTAGGTCCAAAACGCCATCTGACTGCCGTCATTTGCCGTATAGTAGTAGCCCTCAATATCCGGCGTGTTCTGTTGTGCTGCCGGTATCTTGTTTTCTTCCCGAAACATAAACTCCGGAAAATGCATTCTTCTCCCCCTCTGTCTTGTTATCCCTGCCCATATTGCACATAAAACTGCATTTATATTATAACATACCTTATAGCATTGTCGATAAAACGATCTGCCATATCCAAGAATATTTTTCCAATTGCATATCCGTTCAAAACATAGTAAAATCACTAGAGTTGTTATATTCTACATTATCGATACAAGGGAGACTTACTATGAACGAAACTACTGCGATTGACCGCTCCGGACTGAATGCTTTGATCAAAGAATATGGCGGGATTGACAGCTT
>JAEEGL015042403.1_pt1 | contig 14858 bp, 14 predicted proteins | sample 9134231 | NCBI WGS metagenome assembly JAEEGL01 (sample SAMN16246548, study PRJNA631951) | gut metagenome | biome: gut microbiome; feature: rumen; material: fiber-attached | host: Bos | place: Iran: Karaj | collected 2018-10
AAAGTGATTTTTATCATAACAAACGATACAAATATTTGTGAATTACTGATAGTTGGCCGCAAAGGTAACACAAAAAAACGAGGAAGTGACCGGAAAAGGGATTTATTTCTTTTCCGGCATGGGAGTTTTTTTGGTAAACACCTGGAAATTATAATCCGAGACGCTGCAGATCTGTCGGGAGGAGTCGGCCCAGACGGTGGAGAAGACCACGAGCAGGGAGTCGTTGCCATAGACATACAACTCGGGGGAGTCGAGTTTTTCGGCTTTCTTCATCCGTTCGCGGAGCACCACTTTCCGGAGTGACTCGTCACGCAGGATAACTGTCGTGTCATTGTCAAGCACCCGATAGTTTTCCGGATTGAGCAGGATGGCATATTCACCCATGTCAATGGGCATGGTGCGCTCCAGCCGGTTGTTTTTCTCCGACAAATCGTTGGTGTACCTGATCTCATACAATTTCACTTCCCATTTGCCGTATTTCTGCTCAAACAGACTGTCTCCCATTTCGTGCCGCACGTATCCCACCACGTCATCGGCTTCCACATACTGCGCACTCAACAGACTGTCGGAGGAAATGCGCTGGGTGTCGAGGATCTTGACGAACTTTCCCGTCTGCGGATCTGTGAGATGCAACTTGCTGGCTATCTGCTCCAAACGGACTTTCTGACAACGCAGTCCAATGGATTTGGCCGAGATGCCGGGGATGTAGGTGAAGAGGACGATGACGGCACCGAAGATCAGGGCCATCAACTGAAACCTGCGGGTCTTCTTCCAGAGCAGCATCAGAACGAAGAGCGTCATCAGCACACCTGCCACCAAGAGATAGAACCGGCCTTCGGTGAAACTGTAGAGCCGTATGCGGTAGAGGCTGCCGATCCAGAACATGATGAGCGGCGGAATCGCAATCCATGTGAAATGGCGATAGAACCAGTCGAAATAACGCTTCGGCAACAAATATTGGGAGAGGTATCCGGCCAGCGACACCGTGACGAAACCCATCACCATATAGGCCACGCCGCCCTTGGGCAAGTCCCAGGTGCATGCGATCTTGATGAAATAAGCATAGAGGATGACCGTATAGATGATGATGGCCGGCGAGAGTATCGCATTGAGAATCAGCCGTATCACCTTGGGCAGGTCTGTCTCCGCATACTCATCACGTGAGATGAAGGTGGCACAGGCCAGGGGAGCCACGACAATCCATATAAACTGGTAGAGATACTCATAGTAGTTGGTTGGTTCCTTGATGCCGAAGATATAGAAGAAAGAGGCTGATATCGCCACCACCGCGATATTCAGCAGTCCTGCGACAAGCACGCCGAAGAACATCTGGGTGACCACGTGCAGCAGATGGGCGGCAAACGGCCGGTTGGACATTTTCCGGATGCCGATCACCAACAGGATGGCTGCCAACGCATAGGTGAAGCCGAAGGCCGTGCTCCACAAGAACGGCTTCAGGTTGAGCGCCATCAGGGGGATGAAGAGGAGGTATGAGAGGCAGTAAGCCCAACGGTTGACCCGGTGAAGGTAAAAGGTCAAGACAAACAGGGGCACGAAGAGCATGAGGATGTCACCATTGACCGCACTCAGCATCACCCCCGTTTCACCATCCCAATGCTCGGTGGCGGTATGAAAGACAGCGATCATGAAGAATGTGAGACATAATGCCGTCTCCACTGGCAACTCCTTGGGACAGCGAAGCAACTCGCGGATTTTTTTGAATTTCATAAGCACCTTATTTCGAATATTTCTTAATCATGCTGTAGGCGATGTAAAGACCGAGTTCTCCCGCTTTGCTGAGGTCTGCGACGCCCTCCGGCCGCTGGCCGGAATGGATGCGGGCCAGACCTCTGTTGAAAAAGGCCTCCGCCAGCCCCTTGTTGTTGTCGAGGGCACGGGTATAGTCCTCGATGGCCTTGCCATAGTCTCCCTGTGCGAAATACAGGTTTCCTCTGTCATAATAGACATACGCATTGGAGGGGTCCAGTTCCAGGGCCCTGTTGAAATCAGACATGGCACTGGCGTTCCGGATCTGGTAGTCGACGCCCTGCTGTGCACTCACCTCATTGGTCATGGCCTCGCAGACCCCCCTCTGCCAAAACGCGAGCGGGTTGTCCGCGTCGATGCCGATGTAGGTATTGAGGTCATCGATGGCCTCCCCGTAACTCTGCACGACGGTGTTGGCCACGGCCCGCTGCAACAGCAGTTTCTTGGTTTCCTCGTCTTTCTTGGATTTCCAGATCAAGGCCGTGAGACTGTCGGTGAGCACAAAAGCTTGTTTCGACTGCTGCTCATTCAGCGCATTGGGGTTGCAGGTGACATAGATGGTCTGAAGCGGTTTGTTCTTCTGGTTGAAACGCTCAACAGACTTGTCGAAGACCTGATAGGGCTTGAGAATGTTGTTGTATCTCTGGTAAGAGAGGTGATACATCGGCATATAGTCGATGTCGAGCTTGCGGTTCTGCACTTTTCCCCGATAGACGCTCTCATACTCATGCTCCACAGTCTCCTCCTCATCCTCGACCACGATCTGGTTGTATTTGTCGAAGTCAATCTCACTTTTCTTACGGGTCTGCCGGGCCTGGCTTTTCGACCACCGCGGCTGGATGCCGATATGTTTGTCCATCTGGGCCTTAAAGACCTTGAACTCATCCAGTTCGGCCTGGTTGGTCATGCCCAACCGCCTGTAGCAGTCAGCCCTCCGGTACAGTCCGGTCCAGAAATTGGGAAATTGCTCGAGTATCTTGTTGTAATCCTGTATGGCTCCCCTCAGGTCGCCAGTCTTGTGCCGCAGGAGGGCGCGGTTATAGATGGCCATGAAGTTTTCGGGTTCCATGCGGATCACATAGTCGAAATCATCAATGGCTCTGTTGTCATCGCCCACCTGTATTCTGAGCAGACCGCGGTTGTAGTGGGCGAGGAAATTGTCTGGGTCCAGTTCAAGGGCCTTGTCATAGTCGCCCATGGCTCCCCTGAGGTTGTTGATGTTCAACCTGACGAGGGCACGGTTGACATAGCATGCCACCATCTTGGGTTTGAGGTGGATGACCCTTCCGAGTTGTTCGTCTGCCTCCTTCCAGTTCTGCCGTGCCAGACTGATGTGTGCCCTTGTGAGCCATGACTCCCAGTCATAGGGTTCGAGTTCCAGGGCCTGGTCGAGCCATTTTGCCGCATTCGTGGTATCCTTCTGCAACAGGCACACCCCTGCTTTGACGGAGTATGCCCTCGCATATTTGCTCCATTTCTGGATGATGGTGTCGAGCTCGAGTTGCGCACGGTCATAGTCTTTGAGTTCGATGCGGCACAACACGCGGTTGAACCAGAAGTTTTGTCCCGACGGCTCATCCTTGAGCGCGCGGTCATAGTCGGCGATGGCTTCCTCGTATTTTTTCTCCCTGATCCTGCACAGTCCCCGGAGCTCGTAGATGCCGGTGACATAAGGATTGAGGTTGATGGCCTCGGTGCAATCGCTCTCCGCCCCGACGAAGTCGTCGAGGTAATACTTGGCCACGCCCCGGTAGTACCAGGGCTCATAGATATAAGGTTTGGAAGAGATGGCTCTGTTGAAATGCTGGATGGCGAGCACATAGTCCTCATAATACAGAGCACTTCTGCCACTCATGATCAGCCGGTCCACATTGAACTGAGCTGACAAGGTGAGAGGCAGAAGTGCCAAAATGACTATGATGGTACGCCGCAACATAAAGCGGAAGGAGAAATGTTATCTCTTCAAGGCTGCCTTGGTGCGGTAGCCACAATGATATCTCCCCTGGAGCAAGGCCTTCAGTTTGCTTTTGATCATCGTCTTGCGGAATGGAGAGATCCTGTCCACAAAGACTTTGCCCTCGAGATGGTCAAACTCATGCTGCATGACACGGGCGAGATATCCTCCTACCCATTCCTCATGCACCTGGCGGTCGGCGTCCTCATAGCGGACCTTGATTCTGGTGGGGCGAGTCACCTTTTCGTGAACACCCGGCAGACTCAGGCAACCTTCCTCCTGAGTATCGGTCTCATTGTCGTCATACTCCAGGATGTGCGGGTTGATAAAGGCTTTCCTGAAGCCTTTGTACTCCGGCATGTCATCGGCAAGAACATCAAGATCGATGACCACCACGCGGATGTCTTTCCCCACCTGTGGGGCTGCCAGACCAATTCCTTCCGAAGCCGTGAGCGTCTCAAACATATCGCTGATCAACGCTGGCAGGTCGGGAAAATCGGCCGGGATGTCCTGAGCCACCTTGCGCAGGACATTTTGCCCATATATATAAATAGGTAAAATCATGGTTTTCTCGATTCCAAAAAACTCTGCAAAATTATCGTCGCACTGATCTCATCTACAAGTGCCTTGTCCTGCCGGGCTTTCTTGTGGAGCCCGCCGTCGATCATGGCCCGATGAGCCAAGACCGAGGTGAACCGTTCATCAAAGAAAGTGACAGGAATGGACGGGAACTCTTTCTGAAACCTCCTCACGAATGCTTGAACCCGCGGCAGGTTCTCACTGGGCTGCCCATTGGTCTGACGTGGTTCACCCACTACAATCCGCTCCACCTCCTCCTTCTGGAGATAGTTGCGCAGCCAGTCGAAGAGCTGATGAGTGGCAACAGTCGCCAACCCACCTGCGATGATCTGCAAGGGGTCGGTGACTGCCAGTCCTGTCCGTTTCTTACCGTAGTCTATAGAAAGTATTCTTCCCACTTAGGAATTAATATCCGTAATAGAGAAGCCAGGCGTCAGGATAGGTGTTTCTCAGTTTCGTACGGCTCTGTACGGCACTTGCCTTGTCGGAATAGGTGGAAGCCACCACGCGGTACATGTCACGGCTGGAGTTGTAAGCCAACTGTGCGTCATATCCCTGAGAACGGAGGCGTGACACAAGGCTTTCAGCGTTGGATTTCACAGAGAAAGAGCCAACCACGACACTGTAAGCCTTCAGTCCTGAACCACTGACCACAGTGAGGTTCTCTGAACGGACAGAGACATTGTCAGTGTTCTCAACCTCATTATTGCCTGTGACAGGAGTATCAACGAACGGCGTCACCACTGGAGTGTTGTCATAATCGTTTTCGGTAGTGGTGATGGCTGCCTCTTGAGCCTTAGCTTTGTCGTAAGCCTTTCTATAGGCACTCTCTTTGGATTTACAGCTGCTGAATGCCAGGACCACACACAATCCTGCGCATATTGCCCAATACTTTTTCATGTTTCTGAAATGATTGATTAATGATGAATGTTTTTTGCACAAATTCTATTTCACGTGCGAAATTACACAAAATCAGCCAAAAAAAACGATTATCCGTCTATAAAGTTTGTTAAATGAACAAAATACAACATTTTTAACAAAAAATGATGATTCAAAATTGGCTGATATCAAAAGATTGATTATATTTGCTATCTGAAAAGAAATACAATCATTATTTATTTTAACTTTCAACATTACGATTATGAAACAACTGAGTTACATTGGCGCATTCATCGGCGGCGCACTTGCCGGTGCTGCCCTTGGCATTCTGATGGCTCCCGACAAGGGAACTGACACCCGCACACGCATTTCTGACGCTGTATCCGACTTCTGCAAGAAGCACAACCTGAACATCTCCCGCAAGGACATGGAAGACCTTGTGGATGATATCAAGGATGCCGCAGTAGGTGAAGAGTAAGCCTCCAGAAGCCTATGTTCTCCAACGATAACAACATTGAGACGATAGCCCAACTGGCAGAGGCTGCGAAGCATTATCTGAACGTGCAGTCAGAGTATGTGAAGCTTGACATCATCGAGAAGGTGGTGCGGCTCGTCACACTGGCTGCCATCACGCTTGTGGTGTTCCTGATCGTGCTGCTGATGCTCATCTACCTGTCATTCGCCGCGGCTTACGCCCTTTCACCCCTGGTGGGCACGGTATGGGCATTCGTCATCATCGCTGGAGTATATTTCCTATTGCTTGTCCTTTTTCTTCGCAACCGCCGCAATTGGATTGAGAAGCCTCTCGTGAGTTTTCTTGCCGACCTATTATTAAACAAATAAAGCACGATGGCCAACCAACCTTTGTTACAATTCAAGTCGCTTGACGACATCCGTCTCCGCAAGGAAGCCTTGCGGCAGCAGCTTCAAAGCGACAGCCTTTCTATGAAAACACAATGGAACAGTCTGTTCCACAAGCCGGAGGTCAAGACACCCTCCCGGCGCATGACAACATTAATGACCACTGGCGCATCTGTTTTCGACGGTTTATTATTGGCGTGGAAACTCTACAACCGCTTCGGTGGAGGAAAACGAAAAGTAGTGAAAAAGAGAAAAGGGCTGCTCGCCAGTCTGTTTTCCTAAAAAGCAGGCTTTTTAGGATTGAATATGGAAAATTGAAGATTGAAGATGAAGGTCTCGGTCTTCAATTTTTTTATTCAATTTCCCTAAGATTCTTCCGCTCTGCCCGCGACGACGCTTGTCAGAGCAAAAATCCTCAATCCTCAATCGGCCGCAGGCCGAACTCAATTTTCAATCCTCAATCTTCAATCGGCCGCAGGCCTTGTGATAGGGACTGATCTCAAAAAGGAAACAGCCCCTCTCCCTTGAGGGAGAGGAGGGGTGAGGGGGATCACAAGGATGAAGGATAGCAGCCCTCACCTAGCCTCTCCCAAAGGGAGAGGGATAAGTTTGCATTGCTTCCTCAATCCTCAACATCCACGACCAGCCCATCGTAGGCCAGCCGCACGGTGTCGGGCAAAATGGCATTGGTCTCCTCGTGCAGACCGATAAGATGGGTGCAATGGGTAAGGAAAGTGCGTCTCGCCCCCACTTTGGCCGCAAAAGCCAAGGCATCGTCGAGCAACTGATGGGAGTGGTGCTCCTTCTCTTTCCGCAGCGCATTGACCACCAGGGTGTCCACGTCTTTCAGATAAGGCATCTCACTGTCGGCGATGGTCTTCATATCGGTGATATAGGCCAACGAACCTATCCGGAAACCCAGGATGGGCAATTTTCCATGCATCACCTCGATGGGCACCACCTCCACGTCATTGATTTTCACCGATTGGTGCGGACTGATCACATGCAGGTCGAGCAAGGGAACACCTGGATAGAGATGTTCGGCGAAACAATAAGGCATGGTGTGCCTGAGTGCCGTGGCGGTGGAGGCATTGGCATAGATATTGACGGGACCGAAGACACAAAAGGGCCTGATGTCATCAATCCCTGCCACATGGTCATAATGGATATGGGTGAGCAGCACCGCGTCGATGGGTTTGAAGGAGAAGGGCAGGATCTGCTGTCTGAAATCCGGGCCGCAGTCGATGAGGATCCTTGTCTTCTCGGTTTCCAGGAGTGCGGAACACCTGAGTCTCTTGTCGCGGGGATCCTTGCTGGTGCATACCTCGCACTGGCAACCGATACTGGGCACCCCACCCGACGTTCCTGTTCCGAGAAAAGTAAGACGCATGTGCACGGTCCGTTAGATAATGTTCACCTCTGAGGAGATCTCGATGCCAAACCGCTTGAGCACGTCAGCCTTCACGGTCTCGCACAGCTGGAGCACCTCCTTGCCCGTGGCACCGCCCTTGTTGACGAGCACCAATGCCTGACGGTCATGCACCCCGGCGCGTCCGAGGGATTTCCCCTTCCATCCGCATTGTTCAATCAACCATCCCGCAGGTATCTTCTCCCGGTTCTGATCCACGAAATAATGAGGCATGTCGGGATAGTCCCGTTGGAGTTGCAGGAATTTCTCCCTGGAAACGACGGGATTGACAAAGAAACTGCCTGCATTGCCCTCAACTTCGGGGTCTGGGAGTTTCGAACGGCGGATGTCGATGATCACATCACGGAGCTGGTGGGCATTGGGTTTCGTTATTCCCAGTTCAGCGAGTTTCTGACGGATATTGCCATAATCCAGAGAGGGCACGAAGGTCTGCGACAGACGGTAGGTGACGGCCGTGATGAAGTATCTGTTCTTCCACTCGTGTTTGAAACGGCTGTCACGGTAGCCATAGTCACAATCCTTCTGGTCGATGTTCACCATCAGACCCGTTTCCAAATCGACGGCCTCCACACTCCAGATCACATCCTTGGCCTCCGCTCCGTAAGCACCGATATTCTGTATGGCCGAAGCCCCCACCTCACCGGGAATCAGCGAGAGGTTCTCCATGCCATACCAGCCATGCTCCACGCAGAAACTCACGATATCGTCCCAAATCTCTCCCGATCCGCACTTGAGCAGCACGAATCCGTCTTCGGTCGTGTACTCCACCCCCTTGATGGCGGAATGGAGTACGGTGCCGTCAAAATCGCCCGTAAACAACAAGTTGCTTCCTCCTCCAATGAGCAGCAGCGGCTTGTCCTCTTCCTTCAGAGAACAGATGAAGGGGGTCACCTCCGCTGCCTTCTCAAACTCCACGAAGCGGCGGCATGAGACATCCACACCGAAAGTATTGTGTCCCTTAAGGTTATAGTGAGCGATATCTTTCATGCGATCTGATCAATTGACAAGTTTCACCAGTTTCCATTTGCCATCCACCTTGCGGAAGGTCATCTCAGCCTCCAAACCGTTGGAGATGCCCCTGATGACAAGCAGTTTCTGGTTGCTTTGGGTGTATTTCTGTCCGTAAATGACATTATATATATAATCTGAGGGCAGATCCACGGGTTTGAAATCCGGCCACTGTTCAGGATGGAACTCCCCCTCTATCATGCTGAAGTCATCATCGGGATCAGGCAGGATGGTGCTGACCGGCTCGTCCATGCTCTGAATCTGGAAGACGGAGTCGGCGGCAAACTTCTCATAGAAATTGAGGAACGACTTGTTGGGATTCTGATACATGGCATTGCGCCGGATCTCGGTCAGCATCCACTGTCCGTTCTCCCTGTTGAAGACATGCTGCTCCACGGATTTTCCTCTGAGGTTGATCTTTTCAATCACCACACTGTCGAGATGGGTGTCTTTCACCACTTCCAACTGGCTCTCATCATCGAGAATCAGTGTATAGAACTCCTGTTTCATGAAAAACCGCTCCATCTGCCAATCCTGGCGGTTGATTTGGCTCTCGCTGTCACCATCCAAAACCGGAAGGGGAAATTTCACCCTTTCATACTGCAACTTCTTGTTGGCTGTGAAATTAAACAGGAAATCATCGAAGAGCTCATCGGCGGTCTTCGGCATCGGTGTAGCTGAGATAAGACTGTCCATCGCATCCTCCGGAATGGTGTCCACCACGAGCGTGTCGAGGGTATCCGCTTTCTGGACGGTGTCGAGGGAGTCAGGCTCCACGACCTCAGGTTTCTTGTCCTTACACCCGATTGTCATGCCAAGCATGAGACATGCCAGGCAGAAAAAAAACATCGCGCTTCTTCTCATATAATCATGCTATGCCACATAAATCCACGATATTAGATGCAAAAGTACAACTTTATTTCGATATTTTTCCATATTTGCATGAAAAATATTACCTTTGCACGGATTATTAAAAACAAGAGAAATGTTACTGGATAAAATAGACGCACTTCTGAAAGAAGTGAATCAACTGACCGCCACCACTGCTGAGGAAATCGAGGCCCTGAGGGTGAAATACTTGAGCCGTAAGGGTGAAATCGCAGCACTGATGGAGGACTTCCGTTCCGTGGCCGCTGACCAGAAACGGACCATCGGCATGAAAATCAATGAGTTGAAGCAGACCGCCACCGAACGTATCAATACGCTGCGTGACGAACTTTCCGCCGCCGACTCCACCGAGGAAGACCTTGACTTGACCCGTACTTCCTACCCGGTAAACCTTGGCACCCGTCATCCCATCTCCATCGTCACCAACGAGATCATCGACATTTTCTCGCGCATGGGATTCACCCTGGCCGACGGCCCTGAGGTGGAGGACGACCTCCATGTGTTCACCAAGATGAACTTCACTGCCGACCATCCTGCCCGCGACATGCAGGACACCTTCTTCGTGGAGACCAATCCCGACGATGTGGCCAAGAACATCATTCTCCGCAGCCACACCAGTTCGGTACAGGCCCGTGTCATGGACACCACCCAGCCTCCCATCCGCGTGATCTGCCCTGGAAGGGTCTATCGCAACGAGGCCATCACCGCCCGCGCACACTGTTTCTTCCATCAGATTGAGGGACTTTACATCGATAAGAACGTCTCTTTCACCGACTTGAAACAGGTGTTGCTCACCTTCGCACAAGAACTTTTCGGAGCCGATACGAAAATCCGTCTGCGCCCCAGCTTCTTCCCGTTCACCGAACCCAGTGCCGAGATGGACATCTCCTGCCACATCTGCGGCGGCGTGGGATGCGGATTCTGCAAGCACACGGGATGGGTGGAAATCCTGGGTTGCGGCATGGTTGACCCCAACGTGTTGGAGTTGTGCGGCATCGACAGCAAAGTCTACAGCGGCTACGCCTTTGGCGTGGGCGTGGAGCGCATCACCAACCTGAAATACAGGGTCAGCGATCTCCGTATGTTCTCGGAGAATGACACAAGATTCCTCCGCGAATTTGAATCAGCCCTTTAATCATACAGGCAGGGAAGTGTGATTCCCTGCCTTTTTTATACCCCTAATCTACCAAATCATCATGAAAAACAAGAAAATGACACTCCTCCTCGCTGCGGCCCTGTCGCTTACAGCCTCAGCACAGACCATCACGGGAAAGTATGATATCCCCAAAGTGCCCGAATGGGCCAAGAACGCGGTGTTCTACCAGATCTACCCGCAGACGTTCTGCGACTCCGACGGTGACGGCATCGGCGACCTGCAGGGAATCATCAGCAAACTTGACTATGTGAAGAGCCTCGGCGTCGATGCCATCTGGTTCAACCCCTTCTTTGACTCCCCGTTCAATGATGCGGGCTACGACATCCGCGACTATTATAAGATCGCACCCCGCTACGGCACCAATGAAGATGCCCGCCAACTCTTCGATGAGGCGCACAAACGCGGCATGCATGTCATTTTCGACTATGTCATCAGCTACACCTCCATCGACAACCCCTGGTTTGTGGAGTCACAGAAACAGAAGAAAAACAAATACTCCAACTATTACATCTGGACAGAGACCAACTGGGTGGATCCTCCCCGCGAATTCGCGGGTTCGTTCATCAAAGGCTATGGTCAGCGCAACGGACAGTTTATGCGCAATTTCTACTGGTGCCAGCCCGCCCTCAATTTCGGATTCTCCAATCCTGACCCCAACCAACCGTGGCAGTTGCCCACCAACCACCCCGATGTCATGGCGATGCGCGAGGACCTGAAAGATGTCCTGCGCTTCTGGATGAACATGGGTGCCGACGGGTTCCGTGCCGACATGGCCGGTGCCCTGGTCAAGACCCGTCAGGTGAGGGGCAACGAACAGTTCTTCAACACCAATGAAAACGAGACAAAACTCTTCTGGCGCGAGATCCGCCATCTGCTGGAGAAGGAATTTCCGAGAGGGTTCATGGTGGCCGAATGGTCCTACCCCTCCGATGCGCTCGACGACTGTTTCCATGTGGACTTCTTCCATTGGTTCAACGGCTACAACGACCTCTTCCAGAAAGAGAGCTGGCGTATCCTCAATGGGGTCAGCGAGGGGCACAGCTATTTTGATGCCGAGGGCAAGGGTGACATCACGGCCTTCCTCAAGAGCTATATGGACCAGTATGAGAAAACCGTGGGCAAAGGCTACATCAGTCTGCCGTTGGGCAACCATGACAACGCCCGTCTCGGCAACCGCCGCAGCGACAAGGAACTGGAGATCATCTATGCCTTTGGATTCACCATGCCCGGCGTGCCGTTCCTCTATTACGGCAATGAGATCGGCATGAGACAGTTGCCCAACGACTGGCCGCAGGTGGAGGGTGCTTACCAGCCCCGCAACGGTGCCCGCACGCCCATGCAGTGGTCGAACGGGAAAAACCTCGGTTTCTCCACCGGTGATGCCGACAAACTCTACCTGCCCGTGGATCCGTCGCCCGATGCTCCCAATGTCAGCGCTCAGGAGAAAGACCCCAACTCGCTGCTCAACAAGACCCGCCGGCTCATCGCGCTGCACCACAGCGAACCGGCGCTGGCCAACTATGCGGAGTTTGTGCCCGTCTATCCTTCTGCCGATCCCCAGCAGCCCTCGCCTTCTGTCTATCCCTTTGTCTATGCCCGTGCGGCTGGGAAAGATGTGGTGCTGGTGATGCTCAACCCCAGGGCGAAGGCTTCCGATGCCACGTTCAAGATCAATGTGAAGTTCAAGAAAACCAAACTCCTTGCCGGCGATCGTTTCGACATGGAGCACAACAAAAAGACGGGTGAGATGACCATCCACATGCCCGCCACGTCCTATGCCATCATCAAACTGCAAGGCGTAGCGCTATAAGGACCTGGCATCCCTCTCCCCAACAAACTTATCCTCTCCCCTCGGGAGAGTTTGGTGAGCATACCAAGAACAATCCCCTGACTTGCCGGAAAAGGCAGGCCAGGGGATTGGGATTGGGTAATGCTCTTATCGGATCACCATCTTCTTGCCATTGACAATATAGATGCCCTTCTCAGGACGCAGCACCCGGCGGCCCTGCAGGTCATAGATCTGATCCGTACGGCCAGACTCCACTGCGACGGTCTCCACCCCACTGACATCGGTCGAGAGTGTGAGATAGCCTGTGGTGTTGTATGGCTTGTAGATATCATCCAGATAATAATACGCCTCGTTCGGACCGAAGAAAGTCTGCTCTGTCTCCACCAGACTCGGTTTGCCATCGACCATGTCAAGGATATAATAATGGGTGTCGGGCTCCTCAAGCGACAAGCCCAGCATAAATCCATGTTTGTTGGTGGCCAACTGCAGGTGGTTGTTTTCGATGTAGGCGCCGCCATCATCCGCCACCACCTCAAGCTTGTTCGACGCTGCGTCTTCTCCGTTGAGTTGGAGGATGACCGGAGTCAGGGCAGGAATGATGTCCTGGTTCACTTCGTGCCACCTGGCCAGTGACTTGGTAACATCCACCACGTCATCCACATAATAAGCTTTCATCCCACCCGTCAGGCGGAAGGGGAAGCCTGCGGCGAAAGTGGTGTACCACTTGCCGTCAGCACTCTGGCACTTGCCGTTGACGCCGATGTAGTGCTCCTCGTTGTCTACGGGCACGAAAGTCCAGACGTCGTTGATTCCCGCATTCTGGTAGTCCAGGGAATTGGCGAAGCCAAACTGCGGACCGTTATCCTCTGTCTCACGCTCCATGAAATAGAAATAGTCGCTGAAACGCAGATGGGCGATCATGCTGTAGATCATGGGCAGCAGTTCTGGCTTATCCTCGAAATAGGGTGTGACCATCAGTTGGAGACGTCCGCGGAATGCCGACATATAGGCGTTGACCTTGGTGGTGAAATACTCGGTGAAATCGCCGGCGTCAAGCGGGAAATCCGGGGATTTGAAATAGAGGTAATAGCCACCCTCCGTTTCCCGGTAATACATGTTGGTGTCCATCGTATCCACATAATTGGTGAAATCCTGGTATGTGAAGCGGTTCATATAACTCACGAGCAGGGTACCCATGGCACCTGTGTAGCTGGCCTGTACGGTGGCGATCATCTCCTCACGGAGGGCATAGTAGTAATCCTCAGAGATGGCCGTCTTGAACATCACTTTCATCAACGGAGCGAGGTCGTTGACGACATCCGTACCCTGGGCACGCAACTGTGTCACCTGGATGCTATCAAACTCGATGTAGGCCACGGTGCCGGGCTGCGAGCAGGCCTCCTCTTCCGTCACATTGGGAGCAAAGACATACTTGCCAGGCAGGTTGGCCACATGTCCTGTGGCGACGTTCTTCAAACGGTTATAGCCATTGGTCTGTGCCTGGACAGCTGTCACGGCCACCATCACCAATGCGAATAAAACAGCATAAAATTTTCTCATCTTATCTAATTATAAAAATAATATCTTGCAAAGGTAGATATTTTCCGATAATGTCATGGTGTGTTTATGAAAAATTAACGGAACATCCTTTGTATGCCAGCCAAATCGGCCATGGGGCCTTCACTAAAAAAGACTCATATATGCCCTATTTCTCTCTTTTTGAAAAATTTTTCATTTTTTCTTGAAAGGAATATGTAACTTTGGGTACTAATTGTTTGAACAAAATCCCGAACAGATGAATGAGATTGAATTAGAATTCACCAAATTGGTCCGAGAGTACCGTAAAACAGTATATACGGTATGTTACTTTTTCTCAAACAATCCTACCGAAGTGGATGACCTTTTCCAGGAAGTGTTGGTCAACCTCTGGAAGAGCTTTCCCAAGTTCCGCGGCGACAGCAGTCCCAAAACATGGATATGGCGCGTCAGCCTGAACACCTGCTGCAAAGTGGAACGAGGCAAGAAACGGAATGTACCAACCGTTCCGCTGGTGATCGACAAGGATGTGATGAGTACTTCCGATGAAGGTGGCCGGCAAATCAAGATGCTCTACGACAGGATCAACCGACTTGAACTGTTCGACCGCGCCATCATTCTTCTGTGGCTGGAGAGTATGAGGTATGATGAGATTGCCGCCATAGTGGGCATCTCCACCTCGGCAGTCACCAGCCGTCTGTTCCGCATCAAGGAACAACTTAAATCAATGTCAAACAATTAAAAACCGAAAAGCTATGTCTGAGAATATGAATGAACTCAATGAGTTAGAGGAATTGAAGGCTGCTTACAACCTGATGGATGAAAGATTGGACGGTCAGGAGATCGTGTCCGACGAGCAGCTCCGCGAGGCCATGTACCGCAAATTTGCCGATATAAGTCAGCAACTCCAAGAGGGATTGGTTTGGGGCAATGTAGTTTTTGTACCCATATTGGCATGGCACGCCTGGGCTAATGACCGCTTGACTTTATTGGGTGGCATCATGCTGGGTGT
>JAEEGL015233508.1_pt1 | contig 14858 bp, 7 predicted proteins | sample 9134231 | NCBI WGS metagenome assembly JAEEGL01 (sample SAMN16246548, study PRJNA631951) | gut metagenome | biome: gut microbiome; feature: rumen; material: fiber-attached | host: Bos | place: Iran: Karaj | collected 2018-10
CTCTGGGTCAACGGGACGCGGGTCGCCGAATGTTGGGTCCTGGAAGAGCGTGAAGTCAGGGCAACGCTCTTTGATGGGACGCGACCACTCGATGACGTGCTTGGCGTCTTCTGCATTGTGCGGCTCGTCAAAGAGCAGGACAACCACATGCTTTGGATTGAAGCCAGTGCTCTTGACGTATGCCATCCAAGCGTTGATGTATTCCGTAATCATGTTGTTGAAGCGCGGATCAGTCGGTGGTACGCCGTTGAATTTGCTTCCGATTGCCCAGAAGACGCAGTAACGTCTTGAGCCTGCCCACATCTTTGTCCACTTGTTCCACTCTGTGAAGTCCAACTCCTTAGGATTGACGAGATGCCCCTCTTTGTCATATTTCGCGCCTCTCGGCATGACGGCGTTGGTCGCCCAAGGGCTATCAACGTATGTGTCGCGCATGATGGCAATCGTGTTTTCCACGTTGTCGGGCGTACCATAGTATCTGCCCATGGTGTTTGTGTAGTCCCAACCGCCGACGTGAATTGACGGAAGTTTCGGGAACTCAATGTCATGCACAACAAGCTTCAGCGGAATCGTGGCGATGGACGTTCCGCCGACGTTAACTTTGACAGTCCCGTTATAGACGCCCTTGCATGTCGGACGCTTGAATGAGAACCATATCTGCGAGTTGCAGCCTGCATAAAGCGGAAGGTCAATGGCGTCCTTTTTGCCTGAGGGCACAATCGCGTCTGAAATCACGACATGCTGCGTGGTGTCAGTAAAAAGAACATTGTTGACGATTAGGTTGGCGTCGGAGGGAATCCCCTCGACGGTAACGCTGCAATCAACTCTCTTTCCAGTCGGATTGCAGATGTTGATGGTCTCGCCGCGCACTTCGTTGCGCATCATCTCGACCTCTATGGATTTGACGCCCGCCGCCTTCGGTATGTCAATGAGTCCAAGATTGTCCCATCTGCTGTTCTTCCAAACAAATGGCTTGGTGTATCCAGCCTTGGCCATGACGTTGGCATTCAGTGCAATAATCCTTTCGTGCAACGGAATGTACGGGAAAATTGCTTTTGATTCTGGATCAAATTCGTTGATAGTGGCGGGAATCTTCTCTCTCAGATCCTTAAGTTTGGCCAGAGCCTTGTCGTCAATTGCGTTGGCGTCTCCAAGCACCTGCTCCATCTTGTCCAAATCAAACTTCAGGCGCAACATCGAGCCTGTGCATGACGCCCTGTTCTGCGTGAACTGGACAGGATTGTCTGTGATGGCAGAGGCGGTTCCGCCGTCGCCGCCGCCATATATCTCTATCTCGTCAACAAAAAGATAGACGGAACTGGCGACCAGAAAGCGGACATAACGTCCGCTCGTCCTCAAATCATTGGTCGCATAACGGAAGATGCTATAGACGTCTGGCGAAGGCGCACCCTTTGCGGTGCCCAACTCAACCAAATCGCCCGCAAACGACCATTGCTTCTCATCATCGCTTGTGAAGACTGAAATCGATGATGGGTACGGAACGCCAGCCTTGCCGCCCGCCGAATTGAACGACGCGCCACAGATGTTCTCGTGCTTGCCCAAATCTATGGTTATGTCACAATGACCACCTTGCCAGCCGACTGTCGATTTCTGCGTCCAGAAATAGCCTTTAGTGTAAATGCCGTCTGTCAACTGAATTACATCGTCGGGGTCAGTGCAGTATCCGTAGTTCGGTCTGGGCAATATCTTGTACTTCTTCCCCAAGGCGACGTTTGGTCCTGCTGGCTTGAACTGCGCCCTCTTTATGATTTCGTTCTGGTTCTCAATGACACCGCCAGTCATTAGCCTGACGTTGTCAAAGCAACTGGTGCCCGACTCGCCGTTCATATTCCCCTGAAGCTCGATTTTCAGCTTGCCGCCGTCGCTGTCGAACTCCTTGAAGAGGTTCTGCCATGAATTGCCCAACGACTTGTTTGGTTTAATTGACGCGAGAACATCCCCTTTTGCGTTCCTTACCAAAACTGTCGGCGAGCATCCATTGGACTTCAAATCAGCGATGAGAAGATATCTCTTGCTCTCTCCGACAACAGTGACCTCCTGCCATGCAACTGGCACTCCCTCATCGCCTTTTCCCTTGAAGCGGAAACAATTGCTTCCCTCAGTGCCGATGAGCACTCCATCATCGTCAATGTACTCCCACACATCAGCGTTTTCGACCTGCCATTTCGGAGGGATTCCGCCATAATCTGGCTCGTCCTCTCCGAATGTGCTGTTCTTGAGCAAATTGCCAGCCGTCGCCGCCAAAGCAAACGCCAGAATTCCAGATGCAAATTTGATTTTCATTGTCATTCGCTCCAAATTTCTATATTAATATTAAAGGTATATGTCTGCAATGTCAAGGTAGTGGTTCCAGTCAAAGGGAGTCTGGTCATGACCGCCAGTTCGGTAGTGGAAACTGATGTCTCCTGTAATGTTGACGTCTGGATCTGGCATCTCGCGCGCAGGGAGACCATCCGAACCAAACAAACGATAGACGTCCGACGCCGCGACAGCGGCAAGGAACTCGCCCTTTGGGTCGGCGTGCAAATCGTTGGTCGCCGTCCCGATTGCCAGCGGACGCGGTGCGCTGAGCGCCATGAGTTCGTGCTGGTCGAACGGAAGTTCCTCCTCACGCCAGATGTAATCGTCAAGCCTGTTGACAAACCAGCACGGCACGTTGTAACCAAGATGGCTTCCGAAATGCTGCGACAGATTCTCGCCGTACTTGCGGCGATGTAACGCACCGCCGCAACATCCAGAATCGTTGGAGATGACCATCGCGAAACGCTGGTCAATTGCTCCCGCCCAAAGCGACGTCTTCCCAAGCCGCGAATGACCGTGGACCGCCACTGCGTCCGAAATAATCATCGGCTCTGCCTCAAGCACATCCAATCCGCGCGAAAGGCCCCACGCCCACGCCCCAATCGGAGTGTATGTCTCGTTGACTTCCATCATATCAACATCGTCATAAAACAGCCTGAAGACGCTGTGGTCCGCAAAGCCAACTTGGTCCCTGAAAATGTCGTGGTAACAAATCGTCGCGGAAGCATAGCCGCGCTTCACGACGTCACGGAAGCACCATCGGCCGCTCTGGATGCCACGATGCTCTGCAATCTGAGCGTCGTCAACACCATCCTGCGCGTCCAGTCCCGTGGGGCGGACATCGCTTTCGTCTGTCGTCGCGTGGTTTCCCTTGAAGTTCAAGCCGAGAAACGCAGGAACGGGATGCTGCGCAGCCTCTTTCGGAAGATAAAGAAGCATGTCGAAATGAATCGCCTTGCCGTCATTCTCAGCGTGAATACGAATCTCTTTGCGGATTGCCATCCCGTCGAGAGCGTCTTCGCGATGCGAGAGCAATTCGAAACGAAGCTCTTGCGGTCTTGGCAGGATTTCGCCGTACTCGTACTTTTTGAAGATGTCCAGAATCCGCTTGCGCTGGAAGTTCGTCCATTCCATAGGAGTCTCGACCTTAGAGCCATCCTCGCGAAGAAGCGGGTCAGGCAGATTGTATTGCGGCACACACGCCTCGTCGCACGGATATGGTCCGAATGGTCTGTCCGCATCTGGCAATCGATAGGTTTTTATCATTGAATGCGCTCCAAACAGTCGTCCCCTACCCTATTTCACGTTAAGTTTCAAGGATTTCGACTCGCCCGTAACGGAATCGCGCAATGTAACATTAAGAATGCCCGAATCGCTCACAGCAAGCGGAAGCGTGAACTTGCAGCCACCGTCAGTCGATTGAATCTTCCTGTATTCCAAACGATCATCGACAGTCATCAACCAAACGTGATGTCCCTTCTCGGCGGTAATGTCAACAGGAACCATAGAACCCGCCTTAGCCTCGGAGGGCATAGCTACCTTGAAGCCAGCAGACTTCTTCGGCAAAACTGCAAGCATCTTTCCAACGGCAGGCGTGAGTTCAATGTCAAACTCCCTGCCGCTTCCAAGATACTTTCCTGCGCGGACATCATAGAGGTGCGCCGCCTTCGGAAGGCGCAGTTTCGCCGTTTTCTTCCATGCCTCCATGCTCTTGAACGGCAATTCCTTCCAGTTGACACCATGCGGCTCTGGCAACAGGCAGATGTACTGAGTGTCACCATGCTCATAGAAGCTCTGCATGACGGCCATTTCCGTCTCAAGTTCAACGGCTGGCTTGACATTCAGTAGTCCCGCAATCAGTTTACGGAATCCTGCCTCGCGGTTCGTGTTGTACATCGGCGAGAAGTTCAGCATGACCGCTTTGCCGTTGACAATGACGAGCGGCGTTCCGTCCGCCTCGTAGAGTGGCTTGCCGTTGGTTGGTTCGATTCCCTTGCAGATTTGCTGTATTGTGACGCCAGGCACGTTGTGGCTCTTGACCTTCTTAAGAGTACACTTTTTCGTCTTCACTCCGAAGAAGTCGTCCAGTGCTCCTGCGCCGCGCTTCACGCAGATTTCGTTCTGTGTGGCAATTTCGTAGTCCGCGATGACTACGCCCTTGAATGCCTTGACGGCCGCAATCTCAACGTCCGACATGGCGGTCGCTTCAGGCAGGAAAAGTGCTTCGAACTCGTTGAGGCGACCTATTTCCTCTGGCGCAATGAACCTGTATGGAATACCAAGGTCTTCAAGAACCATGGCGTATGCAAGTTCCTTTTCATGGTAGTCGGTTTTCTTCTGCTTCATGAAATTGGATATGAGCGCGGGCTGTGAATGGAGGATTGCAACGCGTGGCTTGACCATTTTAGAATGATATAGAATTTCGCCAAAGCCGTTGCGGCATTCCCATGTCAAGTCCTGATAGTACTTTCTGATGTCGGCGAGCCTGATGTCAGGCAAAACAAATGTCGGCGACCACCATGTGTTTATGCCCCTGTTGCCAAGGAAGACCTGCTCCATGAGGCTGAAGCGCGTGTTGATTTCTGAATACGAGTAGCCGTAGTGGCACATTACGATGCGGTCTCTGTTGAAGGAAAGTTGAATGCGCGGCGTGCCGTAGTATGTCGTGTAATTGACGTTTCTCGTGTTCCAGAAGTTCCAGTTGCCGCCATAGACTGCGGGCGTGCCTTTGGTGCCGCTCGGACCTGTCCATGCGCCTGGATATTCCGCTTTGATTCTGTCCATGATTTTCGTGACGGCCTGGATGAACACCTTGTCCATGTAGAGGCGATGCTCAACCCACGGCGCAGGACTTCCATTGAGCATCGCCTCGGCGTATGTCATCGGTATGACGTCGTCCCACGCCTTGAAGTCTGTGGCCCACGACTTGTTGAGCGCCGCTATGTCGCCGTACTTTTGCTTCATCTCCTCGCGGAGACCTTTGAGGCAATATTCGCAGAAGCATAGGTCGTACGCGCCTGTGTACCAACCCATTGACATCTCATCACCCAACTGGAAGAAATGCCTTGTCCCCCAAAGTTTCATGCGGTCTGGGAGCGATGGCACAAGCAAGCGGTCGTTCTCTGGATTGCTTGGACAGTATGGCTTCACAAGGAACTTCTTGTCGCCAGTCTTCGACCACTTGTCCAACGCGCTGAAGAAACTGTTGTTGTGGAACATTGCGCTTGAGGAAATCCATGTGATTCCAGATTCCATATTCGAGAAGTTGAAGAGGTAACTGCATTCTTCATTGCGCGAACTGAAGATGTAACTTGCGCCTAGTTTCCATATAAGATCATTAATATAAGGGAAGGCATATTCAGGATAGGGATAGCCGCTCCAGATGTTGGAGATAAAATGGCCGTCGTTCTCCCACACGTCAGGCAGATAGAACTCATGGTGCTTTTCAGAAATGACCTTGCCCAAACGAACTATGCGTGCCTTCAGGACATGGCGTGAGACGACTGCGTTGGTGCAATCCCAGTCAATATTCCCCAATCCGCGCCAGACAATTCTTCCAACGTTATCGTAGATGGCGGATTCCAAAAAATCTGCCTGCGTCAGACCAACAACCTCTAGTTTACCAACAGCATGCTCGCCTTTGTTGAAACTCTTAGCCATCTGAATTGACTTCAGTTCTGTCGCGCCTTTGACGTCATATGCGGCAAAGCCAAAATCGCCGTCTATTGTGACATGTATGTAGAACCTGCCCTCGCCACAATCTGGCAACGGAATCACTGTCTCGCCGTCCTTGAGGTCCGCCTGGAAACTCCCACGCGGCTCAGACCATCTGTCGAATACGCTGACGTTGCAACGTCCTGCCTTGCCGATGACTTTAAGCACGCCGTCTGCGGCCTTCACGGATTTTATGGACGGCTCCACGCCATTAGCATAGTTGATGAGTCTCGCCAGAATGGCAAACTGATACTCTTGGAAACGATGGTCCTGTGTGAGAAGTTGCAGACCGTATCTCCTGTTGCCTGGATGTGGCGCAATGAATCCTGCTTCGGGATATTGTATGGATATCACCCTGCCCTTGCCGAGCATCCCTGTGCGAATGACAGTTTTCGACAAATACGGCGCGGCAGAGTAGTCCATTGAATCCGCGAACGCTTTTGGAAGCGGATCTAGATTCTTGAGGATGCCGTCCAATTCTGCGTCAGTTCCCATCGGATTAATGATGACAAGCCCCGCGCCGTTGCGCACACGCTCTAGAATTCCCTTGCGGATTGATTCAGAGAAATCCTTCCAGAACATCCGCGTCCTGTTCTTCGCAATGTATCCGTCGCCACCTACGACAATGACATCGTACTTGTCGTCTTTTCCAAAATATTGCGGCAGGAACTTTAGGCCTGTCTTCTCGCCACTCATTGTGTCCGTCTGAACCCTCCAACTCATCTGCCACGAATTTGGATAGATTGTGGGAATCGTCGGAGCGATTGGCATCCGCTGCTTTAACTCAATGCAATCACGAATGCCGTTGGTCGGAAGCAGGAAGAGAACTTTGAAAGGAGTGCCGTCAAGCCAGTCGAAATGTGGTGTCTCAAAAGCATCAGACCACTGGAACTGCCAGTCGTCGTTGTCTTCGTCTGTCTTTTTTCTCTCCTCCTTTGGGAGTACCTTAACGCCTTTCGCGGCGATAATATCAAAGTTGGAGCCGTCCGCTGCACGCACATCAGCCGTCAGAAGATACTTTTCAGGCAACTGCGCATCAAACGCAACTTCGCTTATCTTACCAGGAGCAAGCGAAAGTTTGGAGTTCGCCACAGGCTTGCCGCCAAGCGAAATGACGACCTCAACATCACATGGAGCAAACGCGCTCAACTGCAGTTTCTTTGCGGCAATGTCAAACACACCGTATCCAGCCTTGCCCGCGCCGCCTAACATGGGCATGCCCTTTACGATGCCGAGCGCGAACGACGTTTTCATCTCGCCGCCCGCAGGAATCTTTTCGGGGACATATTTCCACTCAAGCGTATCGTGGCTGCCATGATATTTGCAGTACCATGAGTATGAACTGTCGAGACGCCTGAATTCGGGCAGCATTGCCACGCCTGTGCCGCTCGCGCCAACCATGCCCATGAATCCGCGCACAGGCAGATGGACCGTCTTGTCGGTCTTGGGACTTGGAACATAATCAACGACGCCGTTTTCAGTCGCAATAAAATACTTATTATCCTCACCTTCGCTTCCGACGAAGTTGTGCGACCAATACTGAACCATCTTCCCGCTCATGCTCTCCGTCTGGTTGGAAATGCTGAGGTCGCATTTGATAAGTGACGAGCCTGACGTGATTGTAAAGACTTTGGTGAAACGAATGAAATACAAATCGTCTGGAAGAGCAGGCGTCTTGAATTCAAGTTTGACCTCCTTCTCAGTCTCATTCAGTGTATTGACAATGAACTGCGTCTTTGGAATGTTGAAATTCTTTGGCGCAAGTTGGTCCCTAAACGCGCCAGAATTGGCATCATCCTTCTGAGGATAGGCAACCAACTGTTTGCCATCCACTTTATCCACAAGCGAGATGAGTCTGGCACCAAGCGACGAGAACTTTGCAGTCATCAGTTCGTTCTCAACTGTGATTATCTGAGATTCCTCTTCGTTGACTTCACGCGTGACCTTAACTCCAGCCATCAGGCAGATCGCCTGCATCAGAAGAATGCAAAAAACTATCCGTCTCATTATGAACCTCCTATTTGTCTTCCTTGGGAATGACCTCAATGCTCAAATCGTCCAAAAATATGTCGGCCTCGCCATTGATGTAAATCATCGGCAGGAACCAGAGTTTCGTGAATGACTGCTTGTTGTCTCTGGTCTTGACAGGAATCATCGTGATTTCATGAACTATCTCTACCCATTTCTCATCATCAGCAACCTTCCTGTCTGGCAAGCCGCCAATTGTGCGCAGAGTATATGAGAGTCCAGGCCCGTGCATCATAAGAAGCATTATTCTAAACGTACCCTCTCCCCTTGCGAAGACCCTGAAGCGCATTTTGTCGCCCGCGTTCACAGGAAATTGGTCAAGCGTTCTAAAATAAAGCATACCGTCCTCTTCGCATTCCAAATTGAGCGAAAAGTTGCCAGTTCGCACTTCGTCCTTTTCAAGCGTCGCTCTGGCCGAGCAGTTCTTCGAGATAGCCCTGTTCAGATTCCATCCGACAGGTGTCAGTATTCCGTTTCCGCCCGCCGAACAACGCTCGAATCCGCCGTTCACATCCACAGTTGTCCCCGCCAAGCACACCAGCGACGCCAACGCAATCACTATCACAAGTTTAGTCATTGTTCAAAGTTCCTTCAAATAGTCTCATATTGAGTGCGGAGCATGACTTCCTGCTGCATCTGTGGCGAAAGCCTCACAAAATAATCAGTGTAGCCGCCGATTCTAACGACCAAATCTGCGTATTCCTCAGGATGCGCAAGAGCCTTCTTCAACGTCTCGTTGTCCGCCACATTAATCTGTGTCTGGAAGCCGCCGCCCTTTATGAAAGCATCGACAAGCGCAAGAAGTTTCTCACGTTCCTCTACAGATTTCAGCAGAGATTTGGAGTATTTCATGTTGAAGGCGGAACCGCCAACCAGCATTGAGTGATCCCATGCGCAGACGGATTTGACGGCAGTGGTCGGCCCGAACTTTTCGCGTCCCTGCGCGGGGCCTGCGCCGTCCGCAAACGGGAATCCCGCCGTGCGTCCGTCTGGCGTCGCGCCTGTCTGCCCGCCAAGCCGTTGATGCATTTCCCAACAGAAGGTGCCTGGAATGTAGAAAGAGTCGTCTGGAAGCATCCTGTACTTTGCGCACTCAGAGCGTATGAACTCTATAAGCGGCTGAATCAACCCATCGACTTCAGCGTTGTCATGGCCGTATTTCGGATAGTGGTTGAGGAACTTAAGACGCTCCGAATCATGGTCCTTGAAGTTGCTTTCCAACAGCTTAAGCATCTCGCTCTGGCTCATGTTGTGCTGTCTGAAAATCTCCTCACGAACGACAGTCAGCGAATCGACTAGATTCGCAAGTCCGACAAAAGAGCATTCCACCCAATTGTATTGCGCGCCGCCCATCTCTATGTCCATTCCGCGCTTAATGCAGTCGTTTGTGAAGATGCTCTGGAATGGACGCCGCCAACAGCGGTTGCGCTCCTTGCGCCAGCCATTCTGAACAGCCACGCCCTCGCGAATCTTCTCGGCAAGATTGGTGCGGTATCCTTTCATGAAAGCGTCAAAGTCATCATAGTCCTTCTTGAGAGTCTCCAGAAGAACGCCGCATAAATTGTAGTATGGCGACGCCACCCACACGCCTGACGCTCCACACGGTGTAATTTCAACGCAAGTCGAATTGATGTAGTTTCCGCTTTTGTCTTTTGGCACGCCGTAATATTCTAGCCCCTTGCGTATCACTCTGTCGTTGAAGAACGACGGATTTGGATATCCCTCAGATATCACCTCCAACGCCAAAGCCTTCAAATCATGAGGCGTGGAATCGTTGACGCAAAGACCAACGGAAGGATAGACGAGGCGGCTCATGCGCACAGCGTCTATGCAGGCATACGACAGAGCGTTAACTGTCTCGCCGCCAACCATCACGCCATACGCAAGTCCAGCCCTCGTAAGGTCATTTATATATAGGTATAATAGCGCAATGTCGCTGACGGCACTTTCGTAAGTAACACGTCCTGCCGCCAAATCCCTCTCGTAATATGCAATCAGCCGCCTGTCCAGTCGCCCTGGACCGACAAGATGCGCACCGTCGCCGCACATTATTCCGGCATCCACAAACCACAGCAACTGCAGCGCATCCCTAAATGTCGCTGGCGGTTCAGAAGCCAATCGGCGGCAGCACTCTGCCGCCTCCTCACAACCCGCAAAGTCTGCGGCATGGGCGACCATCTTTGAAAAGCCATCTAACGCGATGATGAAGCCACGATAGTTGTCTCGTTTCTCATTGTCAGCAGACGCCTCCAGCGACAGAAGCTTTTCCCTTAACCCGCGAATTCCAAGGCGGAAAATGTCATCATAATATGGTTCGCAGTGTCCAGTCTGACCATTAACATGGAAATCCTTGAAGAACGCCTCGTTCTGAAGATAAGATATTGCGGCTTCCCAATCATCGTCCGAATGCTCAGCATAGCGGACACGCCCGACAAGAGGCTCTCCCTTCTCGCACTCGAACTCAATGCCCTCCATCATGCCACAGCAATAACCAGCCCAGGCAATCTCAAACGGTTCATCTTTTGGAACGACCTTCAGCCTTTCCACTAATTTAACCGCATCCCATTTCTGACGTTCGCCTCTGCTCCTCTGAAACGTCTGAACCTTACTGCGAATAGAATTGATATCAAACATAAAATCTTTTGGGGTTATGAGGCAACAGAAAGCGTCGAGAGCTATACTACTTCTTTCTGTTCTTCTGCTTGGACTTCTTGGCCTGCTTCTTTTGTTCCAGGCGCTTCTTCTGCTGTTTGAGTTGCTGCTGCGACGGGCCTCGGAATCCACCCATGCCACCCATGCCGCCCATCTGAGGAGCCGCCTGTCGTGACATCCCGCCGCCACTCATCATCTCGTTCATGAGTTGATGCATGTCTGCGCCGCCACCGCCGCCGAAGAGACCGCCCAGACCGTTAAGTAGTCCGCTCAAACCGCCAGCGTTCTTCATGAGTCCGCTGGAGTTGAGTTTCGCAGTAAGCTGCTTCATTTGGTTGAACTGCTTGATGAACTGGTTCAGCTCTTGGACCGTGTGCGCGGAGCCTTTCGCTATGCGCATACGACGCGACTGATTGATGATTTCAGGATTGCGGCGCTCCTCTTTGGTCATACTGTTAATCATGGCCTCAATCTGCTTTATGTCCTTGTCAGCCATGCCCTGCATCTCTGGCGGTAAATCATCCATGCCAGGCAGGAACTTCAGTAGCGACATGAAACCGCCCATCTTGCGCATCTTGTTGATTTGATCCAAAAAGTCATCAAATCCAAACTTATTCTGCAGGAGACGCTCCTCCAGCTTCTTGGCCTCTTCAGCATCAATCTGCTCAGCCGCCTTTTCATACAGCGAAAGGACATCGCCCATGCCCAAGATGCGGCTCGCCATGCGGTCGGGATGGAAGACCTCCAAATCCATCGGACGCTCGCCAACCGTCAAGAACTTTATCGGCTTGCCTGTGACACTATGCATGGAAAGCGCGGCGCCGCCACGGGCGTCGCCGTCAAGTTTCGTCAAGATAATGCCTGTGATGCCGAGAGCCTTGTCAAAATGCTCAGCAACGGAGACAGCTTCTTGACCCAACGCGGCATCGCCAACAAGCAGTATCTCATTCGGATTGGTGCGCCTCTTGACCTCTACCAACTCCTGCATCAGATCCTCATCAATCTGGAGACGTCCTGCTGTGTCCAAAATCACGACATCCATGCCGCTGTCATGCGCGAAATTGATGCCATTGACAGCCAGTTGTGCAACATCCTTAAGTTCCCTGTCCGAGAAGACCTTGAAGCCTAAATCGGCGCCAAGCGACTCAATCTGGTCGATTGCAGCGGGACGATACACGTCGCACGCCACTAGCAGAACCTTCTTGTGGTATCTGTCGCGCAGATGTTTGGCGAGTTTGGCCGTGGTCGTAGTTTTGCCGCTACCATGGAGACCGCAGAGCATGATGACCGCAGGGTCGCCCTTCGCGATCTGCAATGGCTCTGAGTTCTCGCCAAGCAATGTCGTAAGTTTGTCATAGACGACTTTGACGACCTGCTGACCAGGCTTGACATTTCTAAGTACCTCAGTACCAAGGCACTCCATCGCACATTCTTGGACAAACTTAGACGCAACGTCATAGTTCACGTCTGCATCAAGCAATGCGGTCCTTATCTCCTCCATTGAATCCTTGATGTTGGACTCCGTGAGGATGCCGCGCCCAGTTAGGTTTCGGAAGATGCCTTGGAATTTGTTGGTAAGATTATTGAACATAGCGGTATGATAATCAGATTAATGTGGCTCCGTTGGCAGCCTTGCAGATGAAAGTGGTAGGCTTGACGCCCGTCTTCTTGTGATATTCGTCAGCGACGCTGGCGGCATAGTTTTCGGCGCACTCAATCGGCACTAGATGCACCGTGATTCCACCGAATCCGCCGCCGCTCAACCGCGCACCGTAGCACTCTTTTCTCGAATGCGCGATGTCGATTATGGCGTCCAATTCGGGGCAGCTGTTCTTGAAGAGGTATTTGGAGCTTTCATGCGACTGGAACATCAGCATGCCAAAAGAAACAAAGTCGCCGCTCTTCAGCAAACGCATGCCCATCGCCACACGGAACTGCTCACCGACGACATGCGCGGCGGCGTCAAACGAGTTCGGGAACATCCTGCCCCTGTTCTCCAAAAGCATATCAGAAGTGACGTCCCGCAGCGCCTTCGCCTCTGGATGACGCAGCGCGATGCTCCTCAAAGCGTCCTCACAGTTCTGGCGGCAAATATTGTACTCGTTGGTTAGCACATGCTTCACCATACTGTTGACGACAACGAACGACACGCCCGCAGGCATCGGAATCGCCTCTGCGGTGTTGTAGCGGAAATCGGAATATACCAAAGCGTTCTCCTTGCCGTACATCGAGCTGAACTGGTCAAGAAGCCCTGTGTTTGCTCCAATGTATTTGTTCTCGCAAGCCTGTCCTATTTTCGCCAGTTCGACATTGTCGAATCCCGCGCCTGTGAATTTCTTGAAGATGACCGCCGCCGCCATTTCGAACGCGGCAGAGCTGCTCATACCCGCCGACAACGGAACGGTTCCGTGGATGACCGCATTGAACGCAGGCACTCTTGCTCCGCGCTCGTTGAAGGCAACTATCACTCCCTTGATGTAGTTCGCCCAATCTCCTTTCTGACGCTCGTCAAGCTTCTCCAAATCAAAGACGCGCTCTTGCTTGAGCGCATCATCCCAAACCTTGCAAACCGTGCCTTCGACAGGCGAAGCAGCAATGTGCATGAACCTATCCACAGCCACGCTCAGGACATTGCCAGAATTGTAGTCCGTGTGGTTTCCAAGAATTTCCAAACGGCCTGGTGCGCGGGAGACAAGAGATGGCTCGCTCCCGTACCGTTCTGCAAACGCTTTGACAAGTTGCTCTTTCATGGCTGTCCTACCTTGTTCCTATTCTATGCTTCGCGCGGTATGTCCTGCGCTTTGCAGCGTGAAGTTGTTATTTTGCGGCGGCTCTGCCAGCCTCGAATGCCTTTAGGTTCATCGCAACAATCTCCTCACCCTTGCGGAGGAACGACTCGCGTATGACCTCCTTAAGGAGCTCAGAATCCATGTCCAAGAACACTGAAACCGCGCCGAGCATCACGATGTTCATGGCGCGTGAGCTGCCGCTATCGGACGCGATACGATCTGCATCGACCACGACGCTCTTCGGATGCTTCTTGATTTCCGCGATGACGGCGTCCGTCTCTGGATAGTCCGCAATGTTCTTGATGGGGGTAGAGTTGACAATGATTGCGCCTGTGTCGGCCAGACCTGTCACATGCCTAAGGGCCTCCATCGGCTCGACGGCGAGTATGACGTCCGCCGAATGCTCAGCGATAAGGTCTGAATAGATAGGCTTGTCAGAAAGGCGGAGATGCGCAAGCACCGCGCCGCCGCGCTGAGCCATACCATGCACTTCGGACTGCTTCACGTTAAGTCCCGCCTTCATTGCCGCCTTGCCGATGATCGCGGCAATTGTCAGGATACCCTGACCGCCAACTCCTGCCAGAATTATGTCGTTTTTCATGTTGTGCCCCCTGTGTGTTACTTCTTCTTGCGGCGGAGTGTCTGGATGCATTCGCGGCGAGAAATAATGACCGAAAGCCCTTTATAATCAAGCTCTTCGCGCATGACCGCCACATTCTCGGCCTGATTCTTCGGCAATGGAACAATGACGCGGATGTGCTCTTTGGCAACGCCAAGGCCCGCGCAGATGTCCTCTATGCGGCCTGCGCCGATGGATGCCTGACCGCCTGTCATGCCAGTCGTGCCGTTGTCTAGGATGAGAACCGTAATGTTGGCGTTCTCCCAAACTGCGTCGAGAATGCCTGTCATGCCAGAGTGTGTGAAAGTTGAGTCGCCAATGACAGCAATGGACGGTGTTATGCCAGCGTCCGCCGCGCCTTTCGCCATCGAAATTGAGGCGCCCATATCGACACAGCTGTCAATCGCCTTGAACGGCGGCAGCGCGCCGAGCGTGTAGCAGCCGATGTCACCGAAGACCTTGGCGGTCGGATAGTTGGCGAGCGCTTCGTTCAGCGCACCATAGGAGTTCGCGTGGGGACAGCCGTCACAGAGTCTCGGAGGACGCGCCTTCACAAGTGGAGAGGCGACCGTCTTGCCGCTGGCGGCACGACCAAACGCCGCAGCAACGACTGCGGGGCTCAGTTCGCCCATGCGCGGCAACGTCCCGTCCATGCGACCATGAACTTTGGCGTTGCCCAAAGGTCCAAGCAGCATGTTTTCAATGAACGGCATGCCCTCCTCAAGAACAATCAC
>JAEEGL015358570.1_pt1 | contig 14858 bp, 11 predicted proteins | sample 9134231 | NCBI WGS metagenome assembly JAEEGL01 (sample SAMN16246548, study PRJNA631951) | gut metagenome | biome: gut microbiome; feature: rumen; material: fiber-attached | host: Bos | place: Iran: Karaj | collected 2018-10
ATCGAGGACGAGGGGTACGACGCCTGTCTCCAGCGCACGACGCCGAATCTGCGCGTGAAGGGCGACAGGGAGACGAACCCCGAGGTGGTGGACACCTACGAGCTCCAGTTCGCCTCCCCCGTAGAGCCCGGCAAGCCCGCGCCGGACATCATGATCGACTTCGGCAAGGCCGCGCAGGCCTGCGGCATCGGCCGCGCCGGACGCTACGGCAAGGTCGTCAACCGCGAGTACGGCCCCTTCATGCGCTACGCGTTCATCGTGACGGATGCGCCCCTGGAGACGAACGCGCCGTACGCCGAGGACCTCTGCGAGGGGTGCGACGAATGCGTGAGGGCCTGCCCGGCCCACTGCATCGACGCCGACAAGGGGCTCGACACCTGGAGCTGCAGCGTCTACTACCGCGGCGCGCACAAGTCGAACCCCTTCCTGACGGACGAGTTTCTGAAAGGCGATCCGGATCGCGAGAAGATCCTCTCCGGCGAAAAGCGGTTCACGGCGGAGGAGGCGCGGGCGCTGTATCCCAAGCTCAACTTCCTGCCGCGTACGCAGTGGGGCTACGCGCCCTGCATTTGCGGCAAGAAATGCGATCTCGCGTGCTACCGCCGCCTGACGGGGAAGGAGATTTAAACATGTCCCTCAAGGAAGAGTTCATTGCCTTGGCGAAGGAGTGCGGGGCCGACATCGTCGGCGTCGCGCCGGCGTCCCGCTTTGCCGCGGACGATCCCGTTTTCAAGCTGCTGCCGCAGACGAAGAGCGTCGTCGGCATCGCCTTCCGCATCCTGCGCGGCACGTACCGCGGGACGGAGGAGGGATCGACCTACTACCAGTACACGACGATGGCCGTCGAGAACATGGAGGAGACGGTCATGCCGATCGCCCTCCTGCGGCTTTCGAACCTGCTGGAGGAGAAGGGTTTTCTGGCAAGCCCCCAGCGCCGGAACCAGACGATCATGCAGGAGGACGACGGGACCAACCCCGAAGTCGCCTACGACGCGATCTACCACGGACGCAAGGTGGAGACCCGCATGGACTTCGAGGCGGCGGCGGTCCGGTGCGGACTGGGAGAACTCGGCTTCCACGGGGCGCTCCTGACGGACGACTTCGGCCCATTCGTGCGGTACGTCTTCCTCCTGACGGACGCCGAACTCGAGCCCGATCCTGTCATCGCGCCGCATCTCTGCGACCAGTGCGGCGAATGCGCGAAGGGGTGTCCCGGCCACGCGATCGACGCGGCTACCGGCAAACGGGATGACTGGCGCTGTTCCGCCTACTACAACGGCGCGAACGGGCTTAAAAACCCGTTCATGCCGCCCGATGCGTTCGCGGACTTCCCGGACCGCCTGAAGATCATCGCCGGGGAGGCGGAGATGGACGAGGAGAAGGCCAAGCGGATCATCGACCACATCTGGTTCTATCCGCCGGCCCAGCACTCGTATCCGTGCTCGATCTGCGGTCGCGCCTGCGACACGGCCTGCTACCGCCATCTCGAAGCGAAGGGCGTCTTGAAGCGCAAGTTCCTGCGCCCCTTCCGATCCCGCGAAGAGTGGAAATTCAAGTTGTCCGACTTCGAGGCGGACGGGGCGGCAGACTAGTCGCCGAACTGAGAAGACCAGCGATCCGGCATTTGCCCCGCCCCTGCGCACTCCCCCGTGGTGCATCATGGCTTTTTGCAACTGTCCTTCAAAAAGAGAATTGCCCCTAACTCGTTAATCATAGAAATCTATCGCAAGCGCCACCTTCCAGCGCCATCGCTGTTCACGGCGCTCTGTCCCTTCCACTCCAACACGCCGCTTCAAGGAGACAATCCATGAGACTTGGAATAGCCGGAAACCCTCCGCACGAAACGCCCCGTGAATGGGCAGAGGCGCTTGTGGGGATTGGCTGCCGCGCGGCCGTCCTCCCTTGCGACGAGAACACGCCGCCAGATGTCTTGAACGCCTATCTTGGCGCCTGCCGCGAACATGATTTGCTCATCGCGGAAGTCGGTGCCTGGTCGAACCCCATGTCGCTCGACCCGGAAACTCGCGCCTCCGCCCTGGAGCACTGCAAGCGGCGGCTGGCCTTCGCCGACCGCATCGGCGCCGCCTGCTGCGCGAACATCTCCGGCGCCGTCGTCGGGGCAGGGGGGCGTTGGGACGGCGGCTTTCCCGAAAACTATACCGATGAGACCTACGAACGCCTCGTCGCGACAATCCGGGAAATCCTTGACGAGGTACGGCCCACGCGGACATTCTACACCGTGGAGCCGATGCCCTGGATGGTGCCAGATTCCCCGCAGGCGTACGTCCGTCTGCTGCGCGACGTGGACCGACCGGGATTTGCCGTGCATCTCGACATCGCCAACTGGATCAATTCCCCGGCCCGATTCTACCGGTATTCGGAATTCGTCGACGAATGCTTTGCGCTGCTGGGCCCCCAGGTGAAGAGCATACACCTCAAGGACGTATGCATCGGCCCCGAAATGCCCGTCTGCCTCCGGGAATGCCCTCCGGGGACTGGTGGCGTTGACCTCCGGCACTACCTGATGCGCGCCTCCGAACTGCCCCCGGAAACCCCAGTCCTTTTGGAGCATCTTTCTGATTTTGCGGCCTATTCTGCGTCCATGCAAAAAATCTTCAAGGGAGGCATTTTCCCCCTTTACACCTAGGCCCGTTTCTGCTACATTGCCGTCACAACCCCTAGAAGGCTTCCAGAATGAAACACCTTACAACCGCATCAATTCCCGTAGCTCTTGGAGCGATGGTGCTGGCTAGCGCCCTTTCCGCCCAAGGCACCACCACAAACACGTGGTTCAACGCCGGTATTTCCGGGTATACGTCCGGCACGGATGTCACCAACATCACGGGATGGGCCGCCACTCCCGCCGATGGCGATGCCAGCAAAGTTGTCGAGGGAGCGGCGATTCAACTGGATACGAAGGATTCGGTTCTGGCCTATACGCCGACAGAAGGGGCTTCTCCCATCGGGACCAATGCGATTGTGACGGCTTCGATCAAGTTCGTCGCCGCCGATTCCGCCCCCGAGCTTCCTCTCCCCACCGCCAAGGCATGTCTTGCAGTCAGCAACGATTGCTACATCGCCTACTCCGGTGGCAACTGGGTGCGCATGCATGGCGCAACGCCCGATACGAGTGACTACGTGACGGTCCGTGCCGAGTTGGACTTCGCGACCGACCCGTCTAATCCCAAAGTTCGCTATTTTGTCGGCGATAACGCTCTTGTCAACGCCGCAGAGAACGGCACCGATTGGGTTGCCCTCGCCACCGCGCCCGCAACGCTTTCCATCGGGAAGGTCGCCTTCTCCGGTGCCGGCAACGTCAGCGCCCTCTCCGGCCAGTACTACTACGAGATCGCTTCGCTCTACGTCGTCACCGTGGACGGTGTGCCGAACAAACCCATCGTTCTTACGCAGGCATGGCTCGACGCCCACACCGAACTGACTACTCCAGCGGACATCAACACCTACCTCGAGCAAATCGGCGCCAACGGCCTCCCGAACTGGAAGAGCTACGTCCTCGGCCTGGAGAGCGAATCCGCTCCCATCTGGGTTGGCACCGTCGCGAACGGCGACGCCACGAAGATGACCATCAAGATGAACGGCCCCGGCGCGACGCTTCCCGCTTCCGGCATCACGGTTACGTACCGTCTCGAGAAGCAGGATGGTTCCTCCTGGACGGCGGTCGGCGAGGATCAGTCTTCCCCGCAGTTTGACCTCTCCCTGACCAGCGACCCCACCGGCAAATACCGCGTCATCGCCATCTTCACCGCCCAGTAGCTCCACAAGGAGAATCCGAACATGAAACGCCTCATTCCTCTCTTCTGCGCCATCGCCCTTTCGGCCCCGGTCTTCGCGGCCCAGAACGACAGCCTCATCACCTTCTCCACGAAGGGTCCCGACACCTACGCCGATGGCACCACGGTGCTTGACGGCGAGAGCTACGCGCTCGTCTGGGTGAAGGACGGCGCCACTTTCGCCGGCTTCCTCGCCGATGGCTCCGTTGTTGATCCCGACAACAGCGCCAGCGTCATCACGGTTCCCTACGCCAAGGACGGCCGCTGCCCGCCGATCTGCTTCCAGATCTCCGCCGGCAAGTACGAGGGCGGCACCTTCGCCATCTACCTTCTCGACACCCGCATCGCAGACTGCGAGGGCGGCTACAAGGTCGGCGGCCGCGGCAAGGCCGTCAACGGCTTCGGCGAGATCGCCGAAACCGCCGTCGGCGCAGCCCCTGGCAGCACCCGCGCCGGCAGCGTTGGCGTGACCGCCGTCGCGGACCTCCCCGCCGACATGCCGAAGCCCGTCATCAAGGACATCAAGATGGTTGACGGCTACGTCCACATCACCGTCGAGAGCACCGTCTCGTACCTCAAGTACAACGTCCTCGGCGGCGACACCCCGACCGACGTCGAGACCGAAGCCACCACCGCCCCGAAGAGCGGCGACGCCCAGGAAATCATCTTCATCGCCCCCGCCGATGGAGATAGCGGCTTCTTCCGCGTGCAGGGCAAGGGACAGCTGGACTAGCCAAACGTCCAGGGTCCGCGACTCCCCGTCCACCCCCTTCCCAACCCAATCCCGCCATGAAAAAACTCCTCCCAATCCTCCTTGCCTCAATGGCAGCATCGGCCTTCGCCGAAGAAACGTCGGCCTCCATCAACACCCTCGGCATCCTCCGCGTGGACTCCACGCTGACGAACACCATCGTCGCGGTTCCGTGGGTTGAGCTCTCCGGATCTGCAACTGAAGCCGCCGTCAAGGTCGCGGACTACGTGAAGACCGAGAACCTCACGGAAGGCGACTACCTCCATGCATACGATGTCTCGACCGGCATTTACAAGACCTGGGTTTTGGACAACAACGCATGGTCGCCTGTTCCCACAGCCACAGAAGGCGGCACGGAGACTCCTCCTGCGGCCAATGCGTATGGGCTGACCTATGGTTCCGCCCTCTGGCTTGAGCGCCAGAATCCGACAGCGAATGGTGTTGCGGTTCCGTTCTACCTCTCCGGTCAGGTTGCTGCCGCCGCCGCGTCGATGACGATTCAGCGCGGTAACGAGCCCGTTTGGAATCTGGTTGCCAACGCCTCGGCTAGCCCCATGTCGCTGAGCGACATCCCCAACCCCCAGGCGAGCGACGAAATCTATCTCGTCCACGATGCCGATGCCCCCACGAAGTACACCCTGAAGAATGGCGTTTGGGGGTCCTACCAGTATGTGGAGCGGACGCCTGGAAGCGGTAGGTACGTCAACAAGTTTGTCGCCGCCCCCGCAGGCCTGATCCCGGCCGGTACGGGCTTCTGGTACGTCAGCAAGTAGTCTTCACAAACAAGGAATCCTACCCATGAAATCTCTCAAAGCGATTCTTCTCGGAATTCTTGCAATCGGCGCCGTCAGCGTCCGGGCGGAGTATCTCCTCTGGACCATGGACTGGGCTGATACCGATGCTGCCGCTGACTCTGCGTCAATCATTGTCTTCTACGCCAGCGGGAACGAACTCTCCCCGTCCGTCGCCCTTGAGCAGGCGGATCACCCTGCGGCTGGAACTGCCGCGGCCACGACGATATACCGCGATTTTGAAACCCCCAATGAGTCCGTGGAGGTCACCTCCATCATTAGTTCGCCGTACAACGACCCGGATGCTGGCTACAAGTTCGCGCTTCGCGTCTACGATGAGAATGGCGATGCCCTTAAGACCTACGCAGCCGCGTCCTACTCTGATCTCAGCGATTCAATCTGGGGCGGGAACATGAACCCCGGCGTCTCCACGTCGTGGTCGCCGACGAAGTACGCGGTTCCGGAGCCCGCTTCCGGTACGCTCTTCATCGTTGGTGCGCTGATGCTCTTCCGCCGCAAGCGCGCCTAAAAAGGACTCTTCTCCTTGTCCTTTCCATAGCCAGAAACGGGTGTGCGCAAGCATGCCCGTTTTCTTTTCCGCCCGGAGGAATCCGGTTCGTTTCACTCCCCGAGTCACCCCGTAAGAGCCATGAACCAGACGCCTGACGAGAATCCCCCCATCGAGACCTCTGGAGCTCGAAATACTCCCCCCTGCCCCTCCGGGGCATCCCCCCTCTCGGAGGGGGGCAACTCAGGGGAAACGCCCCCCTCCGAGAGGGGGGAGGCGACGAAGTCGCCGGGGGGAGTACTCCGTGCGCAACCCATGGGCGACATGGAAGATGCACTTGAAGTCCCTCCCGAGCGTACCGCCGCCGAATGGTTCTGGGGGGACTGGGCGCTGGTCGGCGTCCTGGCCGTTTTTGCGCTCGCCCTGTTTGGGCGCAGCACAGGCGGCATCGTCTATCCCGACAAGTCGTCTCAGGTCATGGTGGAGCAATTGGGCATTCTGCCTTCGGTATCGCCGCTCTCGCCTATCTGGACGGCGGTCATCCGCTTCTTCGCCAATTTCGGTAGCGTGTCCGGTCTCACCTTCCGACTCCATCTTGCGGGGCGCCTCTTCGCCGCAGGCTCTGCCATTCTCATCTACCGGATTGTCTTCGGGGCGATGCGCGGGCTGCTTCTTCCTGCCGGCATCACGCGCGGGTTCGGGGTTGCCATGGGTGTCGTGCTGCGAATCTGCGCCTTCACGTCTTCGCTGCTGCTTTTCTGTCTGCCGGTGTGCCATGCGGCTGCGGCACCGCACTCCGCAATCTTCACGGTCTTCATGGCGGCGTTGTCGGGACTGGCCGCCATCCTCTTCGTAGAACGCCGTACGCTGACCATGCTGATCCTGTATGCCGCTACGGCCGCGTTCGCCTGCCTGGACTCCCCGGGATCCATGCTGCTGCTGCCGTGGTGGATGGTCATCGTCTTCATGTCGCCGGAAGAGGAGACCCAGGAAGGAACTTTTGTCGGCTGCCGCGTTGGAAACCACGTCATCCTCTCGGGTTGGACGTCGGTCATCTGGCTCGCCGTCGCGGCTCTCATCTTCGGACTCGGCTTCGTCCTGACGGCCAAGGGATTCGCGCATTCGCCGGGAGCGAATTTCGTCCGCTTGAAGGACTTCGGCGCGGAGATGCAGTTCCTTTTCCGCCGGTATCTTTCCGAACTCCGCCAAATCTACCCCTCCGGCGGCTACCTGCTGGTCTTCCTCGGGGTGCTGGCGCCGGCGGCACTGGCGGTGACCCTCAGCCCCGGCTTCTTCTCCGAGAGGCACAACATCTGGCACGTCCTCCTCTACACGGTCATCGGGGTTGTCGCCGTGTCGCAGGCGATACCCGAAAGCAAAACCTGCCTCTGGGTCTACATCCCGTCCTCGACGATGCGGGCCGGCGCGTGCGTACTGGGGGCCCTGTCATACTCGTTTGCCGTGGGCTTCTTCCTTGTCACGGCTGTACGTGAGGTTTTTCCGGCAATCATCACGATGAAGCCGGGCGGCCGTGAACTCGGCGCGTCCCTGGGGGTGGAACGCCCCCTTTTGACCTTCCTCCACGGGTGCTTCTTCCTGATCCTGTCCGTGCTCATGCTCGGCTGCGTCCTCTTCGGGTCGATCCGGTTGCGGACGCTGTCCGATGCGAAGCCGCTCCGCATCATCCACGACTACCTGTACGAGCTTACGGATTCGATTGACAGCCACCCTTGGGTGGTTACGGACCGGGCCTTTGACGCCGCTATGCGCCTTGTCGCGAAGCAGCGCGGCAAGCAGGCGATGCCCCTGCCGTTCGCGCTCCAGCGCGATTCGGTGGAGCGCCGGATCATCGCCGCCCAGTTCGAGAATCCGCTGGATCGCGACGACTTCTCCATCGGTACCGGGACGCTGCTCCGGGAATGGTCCCGTCATGCGCCCGAGAAACTGGAGCGCGTTTCGGTCCTCACCGCACCTCCTGTGTGGTACTCGACGGACTACAAGCTCATCCCGTCCGGTCTTGTCCTCGTGCCGGTGCCGGAATCCACACAGGTCGACATTGATGCGCTCCTGGCCGAACAGCGCTCCATCTGGGAGCGCTGGAAGGACCGCGTCCGCGACGTGCGTCCCGAAAACCCCATCCTCCGGCCGCTCATGCGCGCCATACTGCGGCAGCTTTCACTGACCGCGACGGAATTCGGCAACCTCTGCCAGGAGGCGGGCCGCCCGGAAGCTGCCATGGAGGCGTACTCCGCCGCGCGGGAGCTCGATTCGCTCAACCTCGTCGCCCGCTACAACCTGCAGACTCTCCTCGCCCCGGAGGATGACCGGGCCGAGGCGCTCATGACCGAGATCTCGGATCTGCGCAGCGTGTTCGACTCCGTTCCCGTCGGCGTGCTGATGAGTCTTCAGGGGCGCATCTACAGCGATACCGTCCGGCAGCGGGTGGCCATGAACGAAATCATCCGGACCGAGATGCGCTCGTCCACCGGCGCGTTTCTGTCGCAGCTGCAGGAGACCTCCGCGGACCTGCGCACCGCCACCTTCCGCTCGGCGGCTGCGGTTGGCGCGGTCTTCCTCCGGCGTCGCGAGTGGGACAATGCCCGCAAGGAATACGAGACGATTCTCGCGGAGGCGCCGAACTTCGTGCCGGCCCTCTACGGCATGGCCGTGCTCAGCGCGCATTCCACGCGCAACGCCGATGCCGCCGACCCGTGGCTGCAGCGTCTTCGCGACGCGGGCGTGGGCGAGGAGCCCGTGACCGTGTTCAAGGGGATGCTGTACAAGGAGCTGGGCGAACCCCGGAAGCTCCAGCAGCTGCTTGCGCCGCTGGTTTCCGCCAACCAGGAGAACCAGGACGTCTGGCTTCTGTGGGGCTGGGCTGCGGTCCAGCTCGGCAACGACGCCGCGCGGCGCATGGCCTACTGGCACCTCACGTCCAGCGCCGGAGCCCGCAAAATGGAGCTCTACACGGCCTTCCACGAGGGGAATCTCCATCTGGTTTCGCTCAAGCAGCGGGCGCTACTGGAGATGGCCCCGTCCGACACCACGCTCCGCAAGGCCGCGATGGGCGCCGCATGGGCGGAAGCCGACCTTGGCACGGCAAGACGTCTGGCCCGCTCGGTTCTGGAGGAGGACGACCGCCACGCTCCCGCCCACTTCGTCGTGGGGATGGCTTTCGCGCTGGATAAAAAGCTGGAGCTCGCCAAGACGCACCTTCTCCGCGCCGAGGAATACGGGCTTGCCTCCTATCCGCTTTACAACAACCTCGGCATGGTCTGCCTGGAGCTAGGCGACCTGGAAACCGCGCACCACTACGCGATGCTCGCCTTGGAAAAGGCGCCGACGTCGCCGGAGGTCATTGACACCGTCGTCGCGATTGAAATCGAGCAGAAGCGCATCGACGAGGCGAAGGCCCACCTCACGGCGGGGCTGGAGGCGAATCCCGGCAACAAGATCCTCCGCAAGCGGATGCGGAAGATCCCCGGCTTCGAAATCCTGCGCTAAATGCAATTGCCAATGGCTCGCGGGGTTGTCTGCGGCGGGGAAATCGGGTATCCTATAAAGACAGCCAAGGGTGTCCGGCGGTCGGACGCCCGAAGGTCCGCATTTGTCCTTTTCTATGTCCAACTACACGGTAATCGCCCGAAAATGGCGCCCGCAGACGTTTGACGACGTGGTCGGCCAGGACCATGTCGTGCGGACGTTGCGCAACGCGATCCGCCAGAACCGCATCGCGCAGGCGTACCTGTTCGTCGGCCCCCGCGGGACGGGGAAGACGACGCTGGCGCGCATCTTCGCCAAGGCGCTCAACTGCGAGCACGGCCCGACGGAGACCCCCTGCGGCCAGTGCACGGCCTGCCGGGAAATCGCGGCGGGTTCGTCCCTCGATGTCGTGGAAATCGACGGCGCCTCGAACAACAAGGTCGAGGACGTGCACGCCATCTGCGAGAACATCCAGTTCGCCCCGTTCGGCGGGAAGTACCGGATCTGCTATATCGACGAAGTGCACATGCTCTCGGCGTCCGCCTTCAACGCCCTGCTCAAGACCCTGGAGGAACCGCCCGCCCACGCGAAGTTCATCTTCGCGACGACCGAGCCCGAGAAGATCCTCCCGACCATCGTCTCGCGCTGCCAGCGCTTCGACCTGCGGCGGATACCGGTCTCGCTCATTGCGGACCGCCTGCGCACCATCTGCAAGGCGGAGGGCGTCGACGCAAGCGAGGACGCGCTGCAGGCCATCGCGCGCGGCGCGGACGGCGGCATGCGCGACGCCCAGTCCTCCCTCGACCAGCTGATCGCCTTCCGGGGCAACCGCCTGGAGGAGGACGACGTGCTGGGCGTCTTCGGCCTGGTCGCCGGGCGTTCGCTGGACCTGCTCGCCAGGGCGATTCTGGCCGGCGACGTGCCGACCATCCTGGGACTCATCGACGAGTTCGACCGCGGGGGCAAGGACCTGCGCCGGCTCGTCGTGGATCTCGTCCGGCATTTCCGCGACCTGCTCGTATATCTCCACACGAAGGGCAAGTCCGACGGACTCGACCTGACGGACGCGCAGCGGGCGGCCCTGGCCGAGGAGGCGAAGGCGGCGACGCCGGATGGCGTGCTCAAGGTGGTGGAGACGCTTATCGACCTCGACGAGCGCATCCGCGTGGCGCTGTCCCGCAGAACGCTGCTGGAAGCGGGGCTGATCCGCGCGTCGCGCTCCGCGACGGCGACCCCCCTCGCGGAAATCCTGCGGCGCGTAACCGCGCTTCAGAAGGAGCTTGCCGCCGCAGGCGGCGGCGAAGTCGTGAACCGCATCCTGGCGGCGCCGGTGCCGGCGTCGGCGCCGCCGAAGGCAGTGTCTTCCGCGCCGGTCCCGGCCCCGATGCCCGGGCAGCCCATCCAGACGGCAGCATCGGCTCCGGCGGCGCCTCTGCCGCAGCCATCCCAGGCGACTGCATCGGCGCTTCCAGCCCCGGCTCCAGAGACTCCGGCCTCGGCGGGTTTGCCGGACGATCCCGGCTACGATCCAGACAGCTACGACGATGACGAGACTTCCGGCGACACCCCGGACCCGTCTCCAGCCCCTGCGCCGAAGGCTCCGCCTCCGCCAAACTACGTCATCGTCGATCGGCCTGCCGTGCAGGCCGTGCTCAAGGCTTTCGGGGCCCAGGTCATCGGCGTGAGCTGATGCCCTCCCCCATTTTTCAACCCACTACCCACAAGGAAAGAGACAAGACAATGGCAAACATGTTCCAGATGGCCAAGCAGGCCATGGAGATGCGTTCCCAGGTGAAGAAAATCCAGAAGCAGCTCGAAGCACTGCGCTACGACTATGAGAACGCCGGCGTGAAGGTGACTGTCAGCGGCGATATGCAGATCGTCGGCATCGAGCTGACCGAAGAGGCGTACACGGACCGCGCCAGGCTGCAGCGCTCCCTCAAGGAGAACATCAACAAGGCGCTTCGCATCGCGAAGGACGGAGCCGCCAAGGAGATGACCGCGGCAACCGAAGGTCTCGGTCTTGGCGGACTCTTCGGCGGGCAGCGCTAGCGGTCCGGCGGCGGCATAGCCATGGATCCCTCGTTCGACAGGCTGGCCGAGGCCCTTGGGCGGCTTCCCGCGCTGGGGCGCAGGTCCGCCGAGCGCGCGGCGCTGGCGCTGGTTTCGGACCGCGCACGGCTCGACGAGCTGCGCGCGGCGCTGGAGGAGGCGTCGGAGAACGTGCGCCTCTGCACGCTGTGCGGGGCGGTGACGGCGGCGCGACGCAATCCGTGCGCGCTCTGCACCGACCCGGCGCGCGACACGGGGATTCTCTGCGTCGTCGAGGAGCCTGGCGACATCCTGGCGCTGGAGCGCGCGGGCGGCTTCACCGGACGCTACCATGCGCTGCACGGCAGGCTGTCGGCGGCGCGCGCGACGGGGCCGGCTGAGCTGCGGCTGCGTGAGCTGGCCGAACGGGTTTCCAGCGAGCATGTGCGCGAAGTCGTGCTGGCGCTTGGCACGGACGTGGAGGGCGACGCCACGGCCTCGTACATCGTGGAGATGTTCCGGGAGACGGGCGTCGCCGTGACGCGGCTGGCCTTCGGGCTTCCCGCGGACAGCGGCATTCGGTATTCGGACCCGGTGACCCTGCACCGGGCCTTTCAGGGAAGGCAGAGTCTGTAGCATGAGCACACGAAAAGTCGCCGAGGAGGCGAAGGCCGCGTCGCGGAAACTGGCGACGCTGGGAACGGAAACGAAGAACGCCGCGCTGCGGGGCATCGCCGCCGCGCTGGAGGCGTCTGCGGACCGCATTCGCGAGGCGAACGACGCCGACTTGAAGGCCGCGCGTCGCGACGGCCTGGCGGCCCCGCTTCTGAAGCGACTGTCGTTCCAGGGGCACAAGGTCGAGGACGCGGCAGAGGGCCTACGCTCGCTCGCGTCGCTCCCGGAACCGGTCGGTCGGGTGCTTTCGCGTACCGAGTTGGACTCCGGCCTCGTCCTTACCAAGGAGACCTGCCCGCTCGGGCTGATCGGCGTCATCTTCGAGTCGCGTCCCGACGCGCTCGTCCAGATATCCGCGCTGTGCCTCAAGAGCGGGAACGGGGCGCTCCTCAAGGGCGGCCGCGAGGCGCTGAACACCAACCGCGCGCTTGCCGCAATCGTCCGGGAGGCGACGGCGGCCGCAGGCGTCCCGGATGGCTGGATGCAGCTGCTGGAAACCCGCGACGAGGTGTCGGAGATGCTCGCGATGGACGACCTCGTGGACCTCGTCATCCCGCGAGGCTCCAACGAGTTCGTGCGGCACATCATGGAGACCTCCCGCATTCCGGTGATGGGCCATGCGGCGGGCATCTGCCACGTCTACGTCGACAAGTCGGCCGACGTGGCGATGGCGCTGGACATCGCGGAGGACGCGAAGTGCCAGTATCCGGCGGTCTGCAACGCGATGGAGACGCTGCTGGTGCACCGGGACATCGCCCCGGCGTTTCTTCCGGCGCTGGCGAAGCGCCTGAAGGCGCGCGGCGTCGAGCTTCGCGGCTGCGAGCGGACGCGCGAACTGGTGGACTGCGCCCTCGCGACCGAGTCGGACTGGGACAGCGAATATCTTGATCTGGTTCTCTCGATTCGCGTCGTGGACTCGATGGATGAGGCGATGGAGCACATCCGCCTCCACGGTTCCGGGCACACGGAGGCCATCGTGGCCGAGGACGCGAAGGCGGCAGAGCGCTTCCTGGACGAAGTTGATGCCGCTGATGTCTTCTGGAACGCGAGCACGCGCTTCGCGGACGGCTACCGTTTCGGGCTTGGCGCCGAAGTCGGCATCAGCACGTCAAAGCTCCATGCGCGTGGTCCCGTCGGTCTCGACGGCCTGCTCAGCACGAAGTGGAAGTTGCGCGGCGGCGGCCACGTCGTCGCCCCCTATGCGGACGGGACGAAGCACTTCACGCACCGGGCGCTGCCAGTTGGAACACCTCCATAGACAGGAGAAAGTCAGACCCGGGGATGGGCTTCGGCAGTCTTCTCTGCGTACTCCGCGTAAGGTTTTAACACAGAGGCACAGAGGCTCGGAGACACAGAGAGAATGGGGACAGACTCCGCATTCTCCGCGAACTCCGCGTGAGAAATTAGGGGACTACCTCCGCGTGGTCTCCTCTGGAAACGGGTCGCGAACGGCAAACGGATACGTCGAGGCTACGATGCGCACGAAGCGCGAGGAATGGTCGGCTCCCGAGTCGACGGCGAACGGGATCACCTATTCCGTTCCTCGCCGCATAGCGGAAACGACGAATCGACGAGACGACGATTCTCCTTCCCTTCGCTACTTCATCTCCACCGTTACGATGAAGAAATGGTAGTTTTGTTCCTTTCCAGCGGCAACGGGAATCCAGACTGGATCGTCAAGCTGTACCTTGCCTTTAATCGTGTAGGTGCGGAGGGTGGCTTCGGCTGGCTGTAGCACAGGAGTCCAGCTGACATCCGGTGTCCCATCGGGACGCATCGCGATGTGCGCCACAAGGCGGTCGTTAGCATCCTCAGGATTCAATCCCGCGACGTAGCACTGCCACACGGCGTTGATCCCGTTTGCAGCGGTGGAGCGCGCGGCGGCTTCAATATCCCCGTTCGCTGCAGAAAGCAGGGAGGAATGGTCCTCTGTGAAGTACGTAACCGGCATGATCGCGCCTTCTACCATGATTTCCGTCGGTGACCAGGACACGCAGTCGAGAAACGCGCGGTCTCCGATGTCATCCGGCCCGCCGCCATTCCAGAATGCGAAGATGATTTCGTGCATTCCGGCTCCCTCGATATCGAGCGACATTTCCTCCCAGTCCGTCATGTCCGAGTCTAGCCAGACATCCTCCAGCCATTCGCCGTCCAGCCAGACGTCCACGCCTGCGACGCCCTCGATTTCGGCCTTCCATGACCAGGTGAATGTCCCGGCCCCGAGAAACGTGGCAACTAGTCGGCTTGTCTCCTCTCCAACAAGAGCGCCGCTACAAGCGGCGCTTACGCCGTCGGAGGAGACGGATATCTGCGGAGTCCATTCGGCTCCGCCTTCAGTGGTCCAGACGACATTCGTGGCGTCAAGCGCCGCGGCAAACGTGAGCGGAATCCAATGCACATTATCGAGAAACGCAGCGTCTTCGCCGGACGAAGCGGCAGAACTCTTCTCGTACGTCCAACGCAAAACATGCGCGCCGTCGCCGAGCGCAATCGTCTCGGTCGCCCAGTCCGTCACACCGGTAATCTGCTTCTGCAGCACCCCGTCCACATAGAAACGAGCGTAGTGCCGCCTCGCCATTGTCAAGACACGCCAGTCGAAGGTCAGTATTCCGGTGTGCGGGAGCGAGAGCTCGACTGTCGCGATTCCGCCAGCGGCGGTTTCGTCGCTGCGAAGGCTGTAGCCATCCGACACCGTAGGGTCGGACGCAAGGTGCCAGCCTCCGGCAGCTTCGATACCGTTCCCCACGCCACTCCAGACACCCGCCTCACCCGTTTCGAGGGAGTCGGCGGGTGTCATCGGACGGACGCGCACCGTGACGGCGCGCGGA